>Ga0172371_10002605_pt1 | contig 28516 bp, 23 predicted proteins | sample Lak12m_FD_114543 | JGI IMG/M metagenome (GOLD analysis project Ga0172371, IMG submission 114543) | Freshwater microbial communities from Kabuno Bay, South-Kivu, Congo - kab_022012_12m | ecosystem: Environmental > Aquatic > Freshwater > Lake | place: Democratic Republic of the Congo: South-Kivu...
AGGCGTCCGGCCTCCCACGCCTCGCCGCCCTCGGCCTGCAGCGTGTAGCGCCCGTCCTTGAAGAAGCCGCTCGCGGCGCAGTCCAGGGCCAGGCCGATGTCCTCGCCGGGGCGGTAGCCGGCCTTCTCGATGGCCTTCATCAGCACGTCCAGGGCCTCGCGGTTGCTGCGCAGGTTGGGCGCGAAGCCGCCCTCGTCGCCGACGCCGGTGGAGAGGCCCATCTCCGTCAGCACCTTGCGCAGCGTGTGGAAGACCTCCGCGCCCATCTGCAGGGCCTCGGCGAAGCAGGAGGCGCCGGTGGGCATGATCATGAACTCCTGGATGTCCACGTTGTTGTCCGCGTGGGCGCCCCCGTTCAGGACGTTCATCATCGGCACGGGCAGGGTGCGCGCCGCCACGCCCCCGAGGTACTGGTAGAAGGGCAGCGAGACCGCCTTCGACGCCGCCTGGGCCACGGCCAGGGATACGCCGAGGATCGCGTTGGCGCCCAGCTTCGACTTGTTCGGCGTCCCGTCCAGCTCGCAGAGGATGCGGTCGACCAGCACCTGGTCGGTGGCGTCGATGTCCAGCAGCTCGGGTTCGATGATCTCCTGGATGTTCTGCACGGCCTTCAGCACGCCCTTGCCGTGGTAGACGGACGGATCGCCGTCGCGCAGCTCGATGGCCTCGTGCTCGCCGGTGGAGGCGCCGCTGGGCACGGCCGCCCGACCCACGTCGCCCCCGTCCAGGAAGACGTCGACCTCGACGGTCGGATTGCCGCGGGAATCGAGGATCTGGCGGGCCTGGATCGCTTCGATGTTCGTCATCGGGGGCGCCTCTTTCGGGTCGGGAGTCGGGATGGCTGCGGTGGGCTCGGGGGCAGTCTAGGCCGCGCCCGGGGGGGTGTCAAGGCCGGGCGCGGCGCAGCGGCCCTCGCCGCCGCCGCCGCCGCGTGGTATCATCACGGAATCCGCCGTCGCCGTCGCCGCCGCGAAAGGTCCGTCATGCACCGCCACGCCGTCGCGCCCCTGCGCCTGTCGTACCTGGTTCTCGCCCTGGCCCTGGGCCTGTCGCCCGCCGTCGCCGCCGCGGGCGGCGACCCGCCGCCGGAGCGGGACGTCGACAACCTGGAAGACCTGCTGCCCCGGCGCGAGACGCTCCGCGAACGGGAGGCCTGGCGCGGCCTGGAATCGCTGATGCCGCGGCGCGGCACGCTCGCCGATCCGCCGCCCGCCGCGCCGGTGCGCAACGTCGCAGAATGGGAGCCGGCCACCGGCGTGCTGATCCGCTACCCGCTGGGCCTGCCCTACGCCCTGCTGCGCGACCTGGACGATGTCGTGACGCTCCATGTCGTGGTGTCCAGCGCCTCCCAGGCGGCGGCGCAGGCCAACCTGTCGGCCAACGGCGTGGACATCGGAAGCGTCCAGTTCCTCGTCAGGCCCAACGACTCGATCTGGACGCGCGACTACGGCCCCTGGTTCGTCTTCGACGGCGCGGGTGACCTGGCGATCGTGGACCACGTCTACAACCGGCCCTACCGGCCCAACGACGACCTGATCCCGATCCACTTCGCCGAGCAGCAGGGCCTGCCGGTCCACAGCCACGACATGTACCACACCGGCGGCAACTACATGACCGACGGCGACCACGTCGGCAGTTCCACGCGGCTCGTCTACGACGAGGCCGCCGCGGCCAACGGCATGGACGCGGCCGAGGTCGACCGGCTGATGGCCGACTATTACGGCCTTCAGCAGTACACGGTCGTGGACGACATCGAGTCCGGCGGCATCCACCACATCGACACCTGGGCCAAGTTCCTGGACGAGGAGACGGTCCTGGTCAAACAGGTGTGGCCCGCCCACCCCACGTACGCCGCGCTCGAGCAGCGCGCGACGCTGCTGGCGTCGCTCACCGCCTCCACCGGCCGCAACTACCGCGTCCACCGGGTGTTCTGCCAGGACATCGGCGGCGGCAGCCCGGCCTCCTACACCAACAGCCTCATCCTGAACCGCCGCATCTACGTGCCGCTGTTCGGGAACGCGGCCGGCGACACGGCCGCCCTGCAGGCCTACCGCGCGGCCGCGCCCGGCCACGACGTCCGCGGCTTCGCCTACGCCGGCTTCCTCACCGACGACGCGCTGCACTGCCGGGTCATGGGCGTGTTCGACCGCGGCATGCTGCGCGTGGAGCACGCGCCGCCGACCGGCGAGGTCGTCGGCCCCGCCGACCTGCAGGCCCTCGTCACGGCGCACAGCGGGGAAGCGTTGACGGCCGTGGACCTGGTCTACCGCCCGGCCGGCGGCGCCTGGACGAGCGTGCCGATGACCGACCAGGGCGGCGGCACGCACCTCGGGCGGATCCCGGCGCCGGAAGCGGACACGGACGTCGAGTACTACGTGCAGGCCGCCGACGCCTCCGGCCGCCTGGCGTCGTCGCCCCGCGCCGCGCCGGTCGACCGCCACGCGCTGCGCCTGCTGGCGCCGGCCACGGCCGTCGACGCCTCGCCGGCTGCACCCGTGCGGGTCGCCGCGCCCTGGCCGAACCCCGCCAACCCGACGGTCGGCTTCCGGTTCGATTTGCGCGAAGCGGCGCCGGTCCGCCTGTCGGTGGTGGACGCGCGCGGTCGCCTGGTGCGCCGGCTACTGGACGGCGGCATGCACCCGGCGGGACCGACGGACCTGGTCTGGGACGGCCGCGACGATGCCGGCCGGCCCGCTGCCTCGGGCGTCTACGCCTTCGTGCTCGAGGCGGCCGGCCTGCGCCATCGCCGCCCGGTCACGCTTGTGCGCTGAGCCGCCGCGGGGGATCTGGTTGACCATCGGGCGGCGCTCCCCCTATCTTCGCCGCGTCGTCAGGCTGGACGGGGGAGTGCGGCGGGATGTTCGATCGCAACGAGGACCTGAAACTGGTCCGCCGCTGCAAGCGCGGCGAGGAGGCGGCGTTCGCCGAGCTCCTTGGGCGCTACCGCAACGCCATCTACGGGCTGTGCTTCCGGATGACGCGGCGGGCCGAGGACGCCCGTGACCTCGCCCAGGAGGTCTTCATCAAGGTCTTCTCGCTGCTCGACCGGTTCGACGAGACCTACGCCTTCTCGAGCTGGATCTTCCGGATCGCCACCAACCACTGCATCGACCATCTGCGTCGCAACCGCATGCGATTCCTGTCGTTGGACGGTTTTACCGGCCCCGACGGCGAACCCATGGACCTGCCGCTGCCCGACGACGGCCCCGGCCCCGACCGGCTGCTCGAACGCAGCGAAGCGATGGAACGGCTGGAGGAGGTCGTCGCCGACCTGCCCCCTCATTACAAGGTCATCATCCTGCTGCGGCACGACCAGGACCTGTCCTACGAGGACATCGCGGTGGTCCTGGATCTGCCCCTCGGCACGGTCAAGGCCCGGATCCACCGGGCCCGGGCCATGATCCAGCAGATGTTGCAGGCCCGCTCCTATGAGATATGATCCGACTGGAAAAGGTCCCGAAACCGTGAAACCCGAAGCCAGGGATGCCGTACGACTACCCATGGACGCGAACGAAGGCCGTCGGTGGGATACCGGCGCCGCGAACCGGTGGACGGAAGGCGCGGCGCCGCGCCGCGGGTAGGAGACCCTGGAGGACGATCATGAAGACCGGAATGCAGCAACCCGCGCCGCCGGAATGCCGGCAGGCGCGCGACAGGATGCAGGACTACCTCGACCAGACACTCCCGAAACGGGAGTCCCTGGCCGTGTTCCTGCACGCGCGCGAGTGCGACGGCTGCCGCACGCAGCTCGAGACGCTCCAGGCGCTCTACGCGCGGCTGGGCGACCTGCCGCCGCTCGAGGCGCCCGCCGATTTCGATGCCCGCATCCTGGCCGCGGTGCCCTACGAGAACTACCGGGCCATGGCTCCGCTGCGCAGCCCGCGGGTGCCCATCCTGCTGGAGCACGAGAGCCTGCCGGCCTGGTTGAGGTCGCGGTCGGTGCGGCTCGTCGGCCTGCTCGCCGCGGCCGTCGCTTTGACCGCCGCCGCCTCGGGCGTCGCCGCGGGGAGCGCCGCCTGGACGGTCGCCGGCGTCGGTTGCCTCCCCGAACTGTCGGTCCGCCTGCAGAATCTGACCCGGAGGGTCTATGTCGCGACGGTGCACAGGTCGATCCCGCGCTGACCGCGGCGTCGCGCCGCGGTCCGTCCTGCTCCTGGCGCTGCTGCTGGGGCTGACGGTCGCCTCCGTCTGCGACGCGCAACCGGCGCCGCCGGCGCCGCCCTCCGCGCGCGCCTCCGCCCGCCAGGATTCGCTGCGGAGCGCCATCCGCCAGCGGCTGCACCGCATCGAGACCCTCCAGGATTCGCTGAAGACCGCGCACGACCCGCAGGTCGCCCAGGCGATGCAGGGCCTCGAGCAGGTCATCAAGGAGATGGAGGCCCAGCTCCAGGACCTCGACGTCCGCATCGACGAGCGACGCCTCCAGGTGTCCAACCCCAGCGGCAACATCCAGATCGAGTTCCCCGCCGACTGGAGCGAGAAGGTCAGCCAGGGCCTCAGCGCCATCACCGCGACGATCCTGGCCGAGCTGCCCGACACGCTCGACCTCGAGAACGAGATCTCGAAGTTCCGCCAGCAGGCCCACGCCTTCAGCTGGGACGTGTTCGCCGAAGAGCCGCCCGAGCGCCGGATCATCGGTTCGGAGATCGTCGCCACGGGCAACGACGCCGTGGTCGAGAGCGACGAGCGCGTCACCGGCAACGTGGTGGTCCTGCTCGGCGACGCGACGATCCTGGGCCAGGTCGATGGCGATGTCGTCGTGGTGGGCGGGTCGTTGACCCTGGCCGACGAGGCCGTGGTGAAAGGCGACGCCGTCTTGGTGTTCGGCAAGTTACGTCGCGACGAAACGGCGATCGTCGAGGGCAGAGAAGTTTCGGTGGGCGTCGCCGGCATCAGCACCGACGACGGCCTGAACCGCGTCATCGGCGGCGGCGCCACCGGGCTGCTGGTCCTGCTGCCGCTCGGCGTGCTGTTCGGCTTGACGCTCCTGACGGTCGCCCTGATGCCGGCCTGGCGGCTTGCGGCCGTGACGGACCGCCTCTCGGCGCAACCGGGACGCAGCCTGCTGGTCGGTCTGGCTTGGCTCGTGCTCGGGCACTTCCTGTTCGTGGTGGTGGTGGCCGTGCTCGCGATGACGATCATCGGGATCCCCCTGGCCCTGATGCTCGGCTTGGCCTACATCGTCCTGGGCCTGGTCGCCCTCGGCATCGTGGCCGGCCGGATCGGCACGCGGCTCTGCGCGGCGCGATTCCCGGACCGTCTGCAGTCGCTCGGCTGCATCGCGGCCGGTCTTTTCGTGATCCTCTCGCCGGCGATCATCGGCGCGATCCTGACGGCGATCCCCTCGCTGACCGGTTTCGGCAGGATGCTGGAACTGCTGGCCGTGGTCGTGCAGTTGCCGATCTACTGCCTGGGCGTCGGCGCCATCCTCGACAGCCGTTTCGGCGGACGCCACCGTCCGGCCATCGTCTGAACGGGGGAATTTCCCCCTCGGGCGCTGCGTGAATTCACCCAGTCCGCGGTCCCGACACCGGTGATCCCGCCTGCCTCCGCAACGGCCTCGCCCGATCCAACCCCTTGATTCCCATCCAGTTGTGTGTCAAGATCCGGCCCGGATCCGGTCGCCGGCCGCCGTTCGTTCCGCGGCGGCACGAACCCTGCGGGATCTCCTCCCAGCCACCGGACCGACGTCTCTTAGGGGGGGACCAAGGATCACAGGGGGCCAGGATGGACCGGACGAACCCACGATTCCCGACTCGGACCCGTCGCGGCGCGATGTTCCTGGTGGCGCTGTTCGCCGTCGCCTGGGCCGGCGACGCCGTCGCCCGGTCCTTCACCGCGTCCAGCGGCCTGCGCGTCCGCATCCACACCCCCGCCGATCTGGCTGCCTACCTCGTCCACGCGGACGGCGCGCTGCTGCTGCGTCACCCGGCCCTCGGCGAGATCGAACTGCTGCAGGGCCCGGACGATCCGCGCCTGGTCCGACGCGACATCGACGGGTTCCAGCCCCTGCCCGAGGATGTCGTCGCTGATGCGCTGGACGATCTGCAGCACCTGCAGGTCGACCTCGACGTCGACGTGTTCCTGCTGCCCGCCCCGCCGGCCGAGGTGCTGAGCAGCTTCGCGCGCGGGGGCGCCATCGTGCTGTCGCCGGCCTTCGGGCCCGTCGCCGCGAGCACCGTGGCCGACGTGACGGTCCACGAGCTCGGCCACGTGCTGACCTGGGCCTGCTTCGACCGCCGCCCCGAGCAGTGGCGCCGCTACCTCGAATTGCGCGGCCTCGCCGACGGCGATCACGGCCCCGACGCCCCGCACGCGCAGCGGGCCCGCGAGATCCTGGCCGAGGACATCCGCTTCCTCTTCGGCGGCGAGTTGGCGACCGCCAGCGGCACCATCGAGAACCCCTCCCTGGTCACCCCCGACCAGGTGGACGGCCTCCAGGCGTTCCTGAGCGAAGCGCTGGGGAGCGGCCCGGTCGTCGCCCCGTCGCTCGCCTGCACCGCGTTCCCCAACCCCTGCAACCCCCTGACCACCGTCGCGATGACGTTGCCCGCCGACGCTTCCGGCGACGCGGGCACCGCGCGGCTGACCGTCTACGACCTGCGCGGCCAGGCCGTCCGCACGGTGCGCGGCGGGGAGATCCGCAACGGCCGCCTGCTGGTGTCCTGGGACGGCGACGACGACGCCGGCCGGCCCGCGGCGTCCGGACGCTACGCCTATGCGCTGACCTGGCAGCGGACCGCGGGACGCGGCACCGTCACCGTCGCGCGCTGAGCGCCTGGGGTCGCGGCCGTCCCGGGGGGGGCGACCGCGGCCCTGGCGCCGAGCTTCCCACGCCTGCACGCTCGCCGGTTGTCCCCGCCGACCTGTCGGCGTACCCTGGTCCGCAGAGGGATGACGGGGAGGTCATGTGACGATCACCGGACAGGTCGGGATGCGGTCGTTGGCTGCGGCGCTCCTCTGCGCGGCGCTGGCGACGGGGGTCGACGCCGGCGCCCTGCGCGGCGAGCCGCCCCGCGCGCGCCACCAGCGCGGCCTGGCGGCCGTCGACTCGCTGGCGGCGGCGGGCGACGGGGAAGCCGCCATCGGGCGCGCCGAAGCCGAGCTGGCCGACGACGGTCTGGACGAGGACCTGCGCTGGCGCCTGCACCAGCGTGCGGGCCTCGCCCTGCAACGCCTCGGCCACCATGACGAGGCGTTGGCCCACCTGGAACTGGCCGTGCTCTGGGGACCGACGGAGGCTGCCAACCACCGCAACCTGGCCACGCTGCTGGTAGCCCTCGACCGGCGCGGCCGGGCGTTGGCGGAATACGGTCTGGCCTGCGATCTCGCCCCCGCCGACTGCGCCGTCCGGCTCGAACTCGCCCACGTCCTGATCGATTACGGGCTGCTGCGCGAGGCGACGGCGACGCTGGCGAACGCGACGGGGATCTGCGACCCGGACGACCCACGCCTGTTGCAAGCCCGGGTGCGCTGCCGGCTGGCCGGCGGCGACCCGGTCGCCGCGTTGCCGGATCTGGAGCGTCTCCACGCCTTGGCGCCCACCCCGCAGAGCGGGCAGCAACTGGCCCTCGCCCGACTGCGCGCAGGCCAGCCCGAGGCGGCCAGGCTCCTGTTGGCGCCGCGCTGGCGCCACGATCTCGACGATCAGGGTTTGAGGATCCTGCTGGAGGCCGACGCCGCCCTCGGCGATCCCGAGCGCGCCGTCTCGCTGGCGCTGTCACTCGGCGAGGGGGGAGCCCGCCTCCCGCGTGATGCCAAGGTCTGGTCCCAGGCCGCCCTGGTGTGCATCGGGTCGAATCGCGACCGCGAGGGGCTGATCCTCATCGACCAGGCCATCGCCCTGTCGCCTGACGATCCCACGTTGCGCCACAACCGCGTGCTCCTGCTGAAACGTCTGGGCCGGGCCGACGAGGCGGAGCGGGAGTGGGCGCGGGTCCTGGCCCTGGATCCGTCCCGGACCCCCGACTGACCGTTCACCGGGACCGGGGCCCGTCCCGCCGAAGGTCAAGTCCCGGTTGATTTCAGGCCCGCCTTGCCCTTACTTTGAACTGGGTTTGCATCGATGCCTCAGCGCCGCAGCCTCGGTCCCGACCGGAACCGGTCGCGGCGGCGGCCGTGCCGGATTCCGGGAGGTCGAGAACTTGATGAAGAAGCTGGATCCGCGCGTCGGCCCGCTCGCCGCCGTGGCCGCTGCCGCCGCGCTGCTGGCGATCGGCTGCTCGCTGGAGCCGGAAGCCTCGGAGACGTTGGATGTCTCCGGCAACCACAGCACCGGCGATCTGGTCATGGTCACCGCGGACACCTCGTCGGACGGCTATCAGTACCTCGAGCCCGATCTCTCGCCCGACGGTACCCGGGTCGCCTTCACCATCGACTGGCTGGCGATCACCCCTCCAGGCCAGCCGCCCGACGTGCCGCCGCTGATCCGCCAACTGGCGGTCATGCCGTTGCAGGTGCAGGACAGCCCGAAGCTCAACCTGCGCGAGCAGGGCGCGGCCCTGGTGCTGTTGAACAATTACCGCATGACCACCGGCTCGACCCAGCCGCAGATCTTCCCGAACCGCGATTGCCAGAAGGGAACACCTCGCTGGCTCAACGATGACGAACTCGTCTTCTGGATGGACACCACGATCCGCGGTTCGCGGCTCTTCCGCACCCGGATCCCGCTCTCCTTCGTCGATGGGCAGGATCTCGACGTCGAGCTCGTGCTGCGCGAGCCCGACGACGATCGGGATATCGGCTGGAAGTACTGGGAACACATGTCGCCCAGCGTGTCGCCGAACGGGCGATGGATCGCCTTCTCCCGCTACGGCCACACCGACGCCGACTCGTTGTCCCAGGCGACGGACCAGGCCATCTGGGTCTGCGCCGTCCCCGCCGCGGGCGAACTGAGCCAGCTGGCGTTCCCGATCACCCGCGAAGTATCCATCTGCGACTCCCCCTCCTGGTCGCCGGACGGCCGCCGGATCGTCTTTTCGGCCACGCTCGACATCGCGGACATCAACGATTTCGCCACCCGCGAACTGTTCACCGTGGACTTCGACACCACGGGCCTGGCCGCCAACGGCGCGGTGGTGCTGGACCGGGGCCTCGCGCGCCTGACGACCTCGCCGCCGACGGCGGGCAGCAACTTCATCATCCGCAACATGGAACCGTCCTACAGCCCCGACGGCACCTCGGTCATCTTCGTCTCGGACCGTCGCGTGCCGACGATCACGCTGAACGAGCGCAACATCTGGCGGATCCCCGCCGACGGCAGCCTCGAGCCCCGTATCCTGTTCTTCACGCGCTCCGACGACCAGGGCGCCTTCTACACCGGCCGCACACCCGACGAGGTCCTCCTGACCAGCGGGGTCGGGTTCCCGACCGAGATGCTGGATGCGCTCTGGACGGCCGCCTACGACAGCATCGCGGAGGTCCACCCCGAATTCACCGCGGTCCAGGTCGGAGCCCTCGCCGACCAGCAGCGCGAGCAGCTCGAGTTCTTCGAGGGTGTGATGACCCACCTCTACCTGTTCAGCAACTGGTAGAGCGCTCGATGGCACACGACGCCCGACCCGCCGACGAGATCGTCCGGGTCGGGCGTCTGCTTTGCGAACGGCGCTACGTGGTGGCGGGGGAGGGGAACCTGTCGGTGAAGCTCGGCCCGGGGCGCTACCTGGTCACCCCGGCCGGCGCCGCCAAGGGCGACCTCGCCCAGGACGACCTGGTCGAGGTCGACGACGACGGCCGCCCCTTGGGCCCGGGCCGACCCAGTTCGGAATGGCGTCTCCACGCCGAGATCTACCGCCGACGTCCCGATGTCTCGGCGATCTGCCACGCCCACCCGCCGCACGCGACCGCCTATGCCTGCGCGCGCCGCGCCCTGCCCGCCTCGATCCTGCCCGAAGCCGTGCTGCTGCTCGGCGGCGAGGTACCGCTCGCTCCCTACGCCACCCCCGGCACCGCCGAGGTCGCCACCTCGATCCGGCCGTTCATCGCGCACCACCAGGCGCTCCTGCTGTCGAACCACGGCGTGGTGGCGGTGGGGGGCTCGCTGGAGGAAGCCTACCGGCGGCTCGAGACGGTGGAGAGGGTGGCGGAGGTGGGGTTGGCCGCGGAGGGGCTGGGCGGCGCCGTCCGCCTGACCCCCCAGCAGGTCCGCCGGTTGCACGACGCGTCCTGAGGAGACGGCAGAGGCGAGGCCGCGGGGCCTCGCCTCTGCCGGAGACGTCTTGCGGGTAGGAGCTAGAAGAACAGGTGGGCGCCGGCCCAGACGAAGTACTCGGCGTCCCCGGGCGCCAGGTACAGGTCCGCCGTATCCTCGAACGTGAACATGCCCATCCCGCCCTCGAGGTCCACGTCGGCGTTGAGCATGTAGTTCAGCTTGATGTCCAGCTCGCTGCCGATCGCGTCGTCGGCGCCGGTGTCCACGTCCTCGGTGAACAGGAAGAAGTCGGCCGCGACATCGAGGCTCTCGATGGGCGTGAAGCCGCCGGCGAAGCGCATGGCCGTGACGTTGTTCCAGTCCTGGGCGTTCATGGTCAGGCTGTTCATGATGCCCAGGAACTCGCTCGGCGAGCCGTAGGGCGAGCTGAACGCCTCGTTCTCCGGTGTCGCAGGGTCATCGCCGCTGGCGAAGTTGTACTCGAAGCCGATGTAGGGCTCGACCGTGCTGTCGAAGTCGTAGAACAGTCCGGTGTACCAGCCCAGAGCGGACAGGTCGCGCTCCGCGGGCAGGTAGGTGGTGCCGGTCTGGACCACGGCCTCGCCGTAGAAGTGCAGGCCGTTGCTGACGTAGTCGACCAGGCCGCCGAAGATCATCGTGCGGTCGTTGTCGAGGTCGGGGCTGGCCCAGTTCTCGTGGGTCAGCATCATGGCGTAGGGCTCGAACCAGAACTTCTCGTTGGCGTCGTAGTGCATGTAGAGGCCGGCGATGTTGACATCGCCGGAGCCGGACGCGTACTTGCCGCCGTAGGTCTCCAGCAGCTTGAAGTTGAAGTAGTCCAGCCAGCCGCTCTCGAAGTTGTAGCGGCCGTGGGCGCCGTCGAACAGGATGTTCGTCGCCAGGTCCCAGTCCTCGACGCCGATGACGCGCTCGCGGCCGTAGGCGACCGGCATGCGGCCCAGGGTGACGTCGAGGTCGGCGACCAGGAAGTCGCGCATCGTGAAGGTGGCCTGGTAGATCGAGTTCACGTCGCTGGCGGGGTCGCCGAGCACGCGGTAGTTCTCGACCGTCAGGTTGTAGTCGGCGCTCTCGTTGACGTCGCCGGCGAAGGCGATGCGGGAGCGCAGGTGGGAGAAGGCGCTGGCGTCGTCGGCGTCGCCGTCCTGGTCGACGTTCTCCACGCCTTCCCAGCGGTACCACATCGAGCCGGTGAAGTCGCCGGCCTGCGCGCTTGCGGCCAGACCCACGCCGATCAGCACGGCGAGGACGACCACCAGGATCAAGAGTCTTTTCAACATGTCGCTTTCCTCCGTGAAAGTGCACCATCAGGGACACGGTTGACGCGGTTCCATCGATCTCGTGCCGTGACGCCGCGGGGCGGCGTCGGGTCGCCGATCGACATCACCTCCCCTCGTACTGCGCGGTCAGCCGGCCGGCGATCGCGGTCCAGCTGAAGCGCTCCTCGATGATCCTCCGCGCGCGGGCCGCACGGGCCGCCGCCTCGGCGGGGTCGGCCAGGGCCTCCCGGACGGTCCGGGCGAATCCCTCGTCGGGATCGGCCAGCCAGAGGGCGCGGTCCCGTTCGTCGGCGATGCCCTCGGCGCCGATCGGGGTGGTCACCACCGGGATCCCGGCGGCCATGGCCTCCAGGATCTTGATCTTGATGCCGCCGCCCTCGGTGAGCGGCGCCGCCAGCAGGCGGCAATCGCGGTAGAGGTCGTCGAGGTCGCGGACGAAGCCGGGTGTCGTCACGCGCGGGTCGCGCGCGGCCAGCGAGGCCAGGAACGTGCGGGAGCCGCCGCCGGCCAGCACCAGGCTCGAGTCCGGATCATATTGGGCGATGCGCGGCCAGACCTTGTCAACGAGAAATTCCGCGGCGGAACGGTTGGGCGCGTGGCCGAAACTGCCGACGAACAGCAGGCGGGCCGGGCCGACGGGCCGCCAGACGGGGCGGATCGCGTCCGTGTCGACGCCCAGGGGCATGGTCACGCCGCTGCGGCCGCCGCAGTCGGCGAGCAGGTCGCGGTCCTGGTCGGTGACGCAGAAGACCGTGTCGGCCCAGCGGGAGGCGTCGGCCTGCAGCCGGCGCCAAGCGGCGGCCTGGTGCCGCAGCAGCGCCCTGCGCCAGGGGTTGCGGGCGAGGGCGGCCCGGCGTTCGCGGGGCAGGGAGCCCATCTCGTGGCTGCTCAGGAAGAGCCGGGGCGCGGGCCGACCCGCCGCGGCCTCGCGGTCCCGCCAGCCCGCCAGATCGCGCAGCAGCAGGGCGGTCTGCAGGTACTCGCACTGCACGACCTCGGGGGCGCTGGCCGCCACGGCCTCGACGACGGCCGCGGCGAGCGCCCGCGTGTGGTACTTCTGGACGTAATAGGGGCGCCCGTGACGCAGCCCGCGCAGGCCCGCGACGAGGCGGGCGGCGGCCAGGCGCGCCAGCGCGGCGGGGGAGTCGGCGCCGGCGGCCGGGAACGGCACCGTCGACACGCGGCACCCGAGCGAGGCCGCCGTCGGGGCGACGAGGTCGGACTCGCCGGGGCGTTCCAGGGCGACGAGCGTCACTTCGTGGCGCCGGGCCAGCGCCCGCACCATGCCGCGCACGGCGACGCCGCCGCCGTGGTCGATCGCCTCGTGGGGCAGGTAGGGGGTCAGCAGCGTCACCCGCATGCGGCGTCCCTTCCGGGGGCGACGGGGAGCGACGGCGAGCCGGCGGCCGTCAATAGAGGACGTAGCCCTTCGTGTCGGCGATGTTCTTCTTGACCTTCTCCATCTCGACCTCGAACTCGGGCGTGCCGTCCTCGAGCGCGGGCTTGTGCTGGTGCATCCAGGCGGAGGCCTCCTCGTCGATCTCGTCCTCGATGCGCAGCAGCTGCGTCAGCTTGGCCTCGAGCATGACGCCGAAGCGGTCCTCGCCGATCTCGAGATCGAGGTGTTCCTCGTCGAGCAGGAGGTCCATGATGCGGCGCGAGAGGCCGCTGATGCGCTCTTCGGAAAGTCTCATCGGTCGCGGCTCCCGGTGCGGGTCTGGCGGCTCAGAGCACGAAGCCCTGCTTGCGGGCGATCTCGCGCTTCATCTTGGCGCGCAGGGCGCCGTAGTCCATTTCCATGGCCCGGATCTCGCCCAGGTGCTGCTTGAGCAGTACCTCGACCTCGGCCTCGATCTGGTCCTCGGTGCGCATGTCGTCGTAGATCGTGTCGACGATGGCGCGGTAGACCAGGTCGGAGTTCGTCTGGATGTGCAGGCGGGGGTCGCGCTCGATCATCTCGAGCAGCTTCTCCGCCAGGAACTCGATCTTGTTGGGCGACAGGCGCACGTCGGCTCCCCCGGTTCGGGCAGACTCGGTCCGGCCCGCCCATGGAAACCTGTTTACCTTCCCTTGGCAAGGGGATTTCGATGCACTACCCTGAACTGCCGCGCCGACCTGGCGAACCGGGAACCGCCGGGAGGCCGGCGAGGTTGAACGGCGCCGTCGCGGAACTTCGCTGTCGCCATATCGAGGAGGATTGAGCGTGACCGAGCCCCTGGACAATGCCCGCGTCGACGAGATGTCACGGCGCCTCGAGGAGATCCTGGCCGAGGCCGGGAAGGTCGTGGTGGGCCAGCGGCCGATGCTCGAGGGCCTGCTGGTGGGCCTGATGACGGGCGGGCACGTCCTGCTGGAGGGCGTGCCGGGCCTGGCCAAGACGCTGGCCGTGCGCACCCTGGCCGGGGTGATCGACGCCGGCTTCCAGCGCATCCAGTTCACCCCGGACCTGCTGCCGGCCGACATCGTCGGCACCACCGTCTACGAGCATGAGAAAGGCACCTTTTCGGTCAAGAAGGGGCCCATCTTCAGCAACATCATCCTGGCCGACGAGATCAACCGCGCGCCGGCCAAGGTGCAGAGCGCGCTGCTCGAGGCCATGCAGGAGCGCCAGGTCACCATCGGCGAGCAGACCTTCCCTCTGGCCGACCCCTTCCTGGTGCTGGCGACGCAGAACCCGATCGAGCAGGAGGGGACCTACCCGCTGCCCGAAGCCCAGGTCGACCGGTTCCTGCTGAAATTGAAGGTGGGCTACCCGACGCGCGACGAGGAGCGGCTCATCCTGGACCGCATGGCGGGCCGCGAGCCGCCGGCGGTCCGCCCGGTGATCACCGCCCGGGAGGTGCTGGCGCTGCGCCGGGGCGTCGCGGGCATCCACCTCGACGAGAAGATCAAGGGTTACATCCTGGACCTGGTGTTCGCCACGCGCGACCCGGCCGCCCGCGGGCTGGACGTCGCGCCGCTGATCGCCTACGGGGCGTCGCCGCGCGCGACGCTGGCCCTGGCCCAGGCGTCGCGCGCCCGGGCGCTGCTGGCCGGTCGCGCCTTCGTGGTGCCCGAGGACGTCAAGGCGGTCGGGCACGACGTGCTGCGCCACCGCGTGCTGGTGACCTACGAGGCCGAGGCCGAGCGCAAGACGAGCGACGACATCATCACCTACCTGTTCGACCATGTGGAAGTTCCTTAGCCGCGCCCTCGAGCCGGCCGCCCCGCCGCCGCCGCGGACCAGGGAGGCGCCGATCCCGCCCGAGATGATCGAGGCGGTGCGGCGCATCGCCCTGCGGGCCCGGCGGCTGGTCGAGGAGACCTTCTCGGGCGAGTACCACTCGGTCTTCAAGGGGCGCGGCATCGAGTTCCGCGAGGTGCGCGAGTACGTGCCGGGCGACGACGTGCGCACGATCGACTGGAATGTCACCGCCCGTTCCGACGCCCCGTACGTGAAGCAGTTCGACGAGGAGCGGGAGCTGACCGTCGTCCTCGCGGTGGACGTCAGCCGCTCGGGCCTGTTCGGCTCGGGCGCGCGGACGCGCGGCGAGATCGCCGCCGAGCTGTGCGGCGTGCTGGCCTTCGCCGCGACCGCCAACAAGGACAAGGTCGGGCTCGTGCTGTTCTCCGACCGCGTCGAGCTCTTCGTGCCGCCGGCCCGCGGCCGCGGCCACGTGCTGCGGATCATCCGCGAGCTGCTGGCCGCCGAGATGGCCGGCCGCGGCACCGACCTCGGCGCGCCCCTGGAACTGCTGGGGTCGGTGCTCAAGCGGCGCGCGACGGTCTTCCTGGTCTCGGACTTCTGGGCCGACGGCTTCGACGCGCCGCTGCGCGTCGTCGCGCGCCGCCACGACTGCGTGGCCGTGCGCGTGCGCGACCCGCGCGACACCGCGCTGCCGGCGGCCGGGCTGGTGAACTGGGTCGACGCCGAGACGGGCCGCGAGGCCCTCGTCGACGTCGGGGACGGCGAGGTGCGCGCCGAGCTGACCCGCCGGGCGGCCGACCACGATCGGCGCCTGGAGCGGCTGCTGCGCGCCGCCCGCGTCGACCTCGTCGACATCGACATCACGAGCAGCTACGTCGAGCCGCTCCAGCAGTTCTTCGCCCTGCGGGGCCGACGCGGAAGGGGCCGGCGATGAGGCGCGCGCGGGAGATGGCGCGAGCGGCGGCGGTCGCCGCGGCCCTGGCCTGCGGCCTGGCGGCGACGGCGGCGGCGCAGATCCGCGCCGCACCCGTCTCGGCGCCCGCTCCCGCGGACACCGTGCTGCTGTCGCTCGGTGCGGCGGCCGGTACGCCCCGGCCGACGCTGACCATCGGCGAGCGAGACACGCTGCGCTTCGGCGAGCCCTTCACGCTGACCTGCATGTTCCCGGCCGGCGCGACGGTGCTCGCCGACTCCGTCACGGCGCGCGCCGACTGGATCGCGGTCGTCTCGCGCGAAGCCGAACCCGTCCCGGCGGGCGCGGCGCGACGCGTCGTGCTGACGCTGCGTCCCTACCGCCCGGGACCCTTCCGTCTGGCCTGGGAAGGCGAAACCGTCGCGGGGCCGGTGCGACGGATCGCCGGGCGGCTCGATCCCGCGGCCGAACCGCTGCCGGTGCGGGATCCGCGCCGACTGCCTCGGTCCTGGTGGCTCGCGGCCCTGGGTCTCCTGCTGGCCGTGATCGCGGCCGTCCTGGGCTATCTGTGGCGGCGGCGGCGGCGCGCGACGCCGGACGGCCTCGACGAGCCCCTGCCCCTGCCCGCCTGGCTGCAGGCGGCGCGGGATCTCGACGAATTGCTGGCCGAGCGGTTGCTGGAGCGCGGCGAAGGCAGGGTGTTCCTGCACCGTCTCGACGCGGCCTTCCGGCGTTACCTCGCGGCCCGCTACCGCTTCGCCGCCTTGGAGATGACGGCCACCGAAGTCGCCGTCGCGATGGACGCCCTGCGGCACCCGGCCGCGGTCCGCCGCGCCGCCGTCGGCATCCTGGGGCGGTGCGACGCGCTGCGCTTCGCGCCGGCGGCGGCGCAGCCGGCCGACGGGCGCGAGCTCCTGGCCCTGGTGGTCGGCGAGATCGGAGAGCGGCGCGAGCCGCTCCGCTACACCCCCGTGCCGGCGGCGGTGCTGCTGGAATCCGAGCGCTGCTGGGAGCGCGTGCAGGCCGCGGTCGCAGGCGGGAGAGGGGGCGGTCATGCTTGAGTTCGCCCATCCCTGGCTGCTGCTGCTGGCGGTGCCGGTGCTGGCCGCGGCCTTCCTGCTGCGTCGTCGTCGTCCCGACACGTCCGCGCTGCGCCACCCCCACCTGGACCTGCTCGTGCAGGCACGGTCCGGCCCGCGGGTCCGGGCGCACCGCGCCCTGCCCTGGCTGGGCACCGCGGCCCTGCTGCTGCTGGTGGTGGCGCTGGCCAGGCCGCGCGACGTCCACTCCAGCCGCGAGGTCGAGGGCGAGGGCATCGATATCGTGGTGGCCCTGGACATCAGCGGCAGCATGCTCGCCCTCGATTTCCAGCCCGACAACCGGCTGGAGGTCGCCAAGCGCATCATCCGCGACTTTATCGACGCGCGCACCACCGACCAGGTCGGGCTGGTCGTCTTCGCGTCGCGCGCCTTCACGCAGTGCCCCCTGACCCTGGACCGTTCGGTGCTGAACGGGTTCCTGGACCAGGTGCAGGTCGGCCTGATCGAGGACGGCACGGCCATCGGTCTCGGGCTGGCCACGGCGGTCAACCGGCTGCGCCATTCCGAGGCCAAGAACCGCACCGTGATCCTGCTGACCGACGGCAGCAACAACATCCCGACCCTCGAGCCCGAGACGGCCGCCGAGCTGGCCCGGGCCCTGGGCGTGCGCGTCTACACGGTGGGCGTCGGCAAGAAAGGCAAGGTGCCCTACCCCGAGGACTCGCCGCTGTTCGGCCGCCGCACCCGCATGGTCGAGGTGCCGATCGACGAGGACCTGCTGCGGCGCATCGCCGCCGCGACCGGCGGCAGCTACTTCCGCGCCGAGGATCCCGCGGCGCTGGCGCAGATCTTCGCGACCATCGACCAGCTCGAGACGAGCCGCTACAAGACGTGGGTCACGACCTGGTACCAGGAACGGATGGCCTGGTTCGCCGCGCCGGCCCTGGCGCTGCTGCTGCTGGAGGCCGTGCTCGCGGCCACCTGGCTGCGTCGGGCGCCGTGACGCATGGATGACGCGAGACGCCGAAGAGGAGAGACCCTGTGAGGTTCGCCGCCGAAGCCTGGCTCTGGATGCTGCTGCTGCCGCCGGCGCTGTGGGCCCTGCTGCGCTGGAGCGACGGGCGGGCGCGGGCTGACCTCGGCCGCCTGCTCGGCCGGCGCGCCGGCGAGCACGTCGAGGGCCGGCCCGTCACGGCGCTCGCCTGGCGCCGCTTCTTCCTGCTGGCCGGCCTGTGCTGGTTGGCGCTGGCCCTGGCGCGTCCGCAGTGGGGGACCCACGAGATCGAGATGCGCCAGCGCGGCACCGACGTGGTCATCGCGCTGGACGTCTCGAACTCCATGCGGGCCCAGGACGTCGTGCCCAGCCGCATGGCCCGTGCGAAGGCGGAGCTCGCCGGGTTCCTCGACGACTACGACCAGGGCCGCGTGGGGCTGGTGCTGTTCGCCGGCCAGGCCTTCGTGCAGTGCCCGCTGACCCTCGACCGCGGCACCGCGCAGCTCTTCCTGAGGATGGCCGACACGGACATGATCTCCACGCAGGGCACCGCCATCGCGAGCGCGCTGCAGGCCTCCGGCCAGCTGCTCGTCGGCGGCCGGGGCCCGGGCGCGGACGGTGCCCGCCAGGCCATCCTGCTGGTGACCGACGGCGAAGACCTCGAGGGCGGTTGGCGCGAAGCGGCCGCAACCTGCCGCGAGCAGGGGATCGTGATCGTCCCGGTGGGCGTCGGCGAGGAGAGCGGCGGGCTCGTGCCCGACCCGGAGAGCGAGGGCTTCCTCAAGGACGATCAGGGCGGCGTCGTGATGAGCCGACTCGACCTCGCCTCGCTGCAGGAGCTGGCGGACGCTGGCCCTGGTTTCGTGTTCCGCATCGGCCGCGGCGGTCTCGACCGCCGCGCCCTGCACGACGTGATCGCGCGCCTCGGGGAGCGCGACCTCGGCGGCCGCCAGGTCGCGCGTTACGAGGAGCGCTTCGTCTGGCCGTTGGGCCTGGCCCTGGCCAGCCTGTGGCTGGGCGCGCTCGTGCGCCCGCGCCGCCGCGACGCCACCGCCGTCGCCGCCCTGCTGCTGTGCCTGGCCGCGCCGCCGGTCCTGGCCGCGCCCTGGCAACAGCCGGGCGGGGAGGCCGCCCGCCGTGGGCATGACCTCTACCGTGCCGGCGACTACGAGGGCGCGTTGAAGTTCTTCGAGACCGCCCGCGCCGAGGCGCCCGACGATCCCCGTCTGAGCCTGGCGGTGGGCGAGGCCCTGTCGCGGCTCGGCCGCCACGAGGAGGCGGAGCGGGAGTTCGCCCGCGCGCTGTCGCAGTCGTCGGATCCGGACCTGCGCTCCGAAAGCCTGTACAATTCGGGCACCAACGCCCTGTCAGCGGGCGATCCGCATCGCGCCGTCGAACAGCTCCGGCGCTCCCTGGACCTGGACCCCGCGCAACGGGACGCCTTGCACAACCTGGAACTGGCGGTCCGGAGCCTCGAACAGCCGCCTCCCGAAGAGCAGGAGGATCAGCAGCAACAGCAGCAGCAGCAACAACAGCAGCAGCAGCAACAACAGCAGCAGCAGCAACAACAGCAGCAGCAGCAACAACAGCAGCAGCAACAGCAACAGCAACAGCAGCAGCAACAGCAACAGCAACAGCAGCAGCAACAGCAGCAGCAGCAGCAGCAAGAGCAGCCGCAGACCGGCGATCCCGATCAGGATCAGCTGAGCCGGGAGCGCGCCCTGTCGATCCTCAAGGGGCTCGACCGGGACGAGGAGGAGTTGCGGCGCGCCGTGCAGCAGCGCCTGCAGGGCGAGGGGAACAGGAGCGGGAAACGATGGTGAGAGGACACGACGCGCCGCGCTTCTGCCTGGCGTTCCTGCTGTGCTGGTCCGCGTTCGCCGTCGCGGCCGACGCGGCCGATCTGCAGGCCAAGGTCGACCGCACGAGCGCGGCGGTCGGGGACCAGATCCTGCTGACGGTGACCGTCAGCGGCCGGGGCCGGGATCTCGCCATGCCGGATCTGCCCCCCATCGCCGGCGTGGACGTCGCGCGCGGCGGCACCAGCACCAGCTTCCAGATGGTCAACGGCGCGGTGAGCAGTTCGCAGACCTGGACCTGGGTCCTGAGCCTCCGCACCGACCGCGACGTGGTGGTCCCGTCGCTCCGGACGACGGTCGACGGCCAGACGCTGCGCACCCAGCCCATCACCATCCGCGTCACGGGGGATCCCGGCGCGGTGACCGGCAACGGCAACCGCAGCGCGGCCCCGCGGTCGGAGCCGGTGGTCCCGGCCGCACGACCCGGCCGCGCGGGGCCCGGCAGCCCCTACTTCGTCACCCTGGAAGTGGATCGCGACGAGGTCTACGTCGGCGAGCAGGTCGTGCTGATCTTCCGGTTCTTCGCCGACCCCTACGCGCGCCTGTTCGACCGCCCCCAGTACGAGGCCCCGCGGACGGAGGGGTTCTGGCGGGAGGACCTGCCGCCCCAGCGCAACTCGCGCGAGACGGTCGGCGGCAAGGCGTACGAGATGACCGAGATCCGCTACGCGCTGTACCCGACTCGGGCGGGACGGCTGACGGTTTCGCCCGCCAAGGTCACCCTGTCGGGCGACCCCTTCGCCGATTTCTTCGGCAACCGCCGCACCCGCGAACGCGGACCGCAGACGCTCGAGAGTTCGTCGCTGACCGTCGAGGTGCTCGACCTGCCGCGGCCAGCCCCGCCCGGCTTCCTGGGCCTCGTCTCGCGCCAGGTGGAGCTGGACGTCCAGACCGACCGCACGACCGTGCCGCGCGGCGATCCGGTGAGCTGGACGCTGGTGCTCAAGGCCGACGGCTCGCTCAAGAGCGTCACCGAAGTGCCCTGGGATGCGCCCAGCGGCGTCCAGGTCCACGAGGCGGGCGGCGGGCTGGAGATGAAGGAAGCCCGCGGCCGACAGCTGGCCGTCCTGCGCGCGGAGAAAGTGCTCGTGCCGTCGGCCGAGGGCCGCGTCGAGCTGCCCGCGGCGAGCGTGACCTGGTTCGACCCCGCGCAGAAGCGGTACCGGACCATCGAAGCCGGCGGGCGCACGCTGGACGTGACGCCGAGCGACAACCCCGCCGTCGAGGACGGCGTGCAGCACGCGGCGGGCTTCCGGGGCGAGATCGCGCGCCTCGCCAGCGACCTGGCGTTCGTGCACCCCGCGCCGGCGCGGCTGGACGGCCGCGGCGCACCGCTGCCGGAGTCTTTCGGCTGGTGGTTCGTGACGCTGCTCGCCCCCCTGTCGCTCGCGGCCTGGCGCCTGTGGCTGGGGCGTCGGCGGGCGCTGCTGGGGGATCCCGTCGGCCTGCGCCGACGGCACGCGTTGCGCACGGCCCGCCGGCTGCTGGACGAGGCCGCGGCGGCCGGCGATGCCGGAGCCGCGAGCGCGCTGGTGATCAGGGCGATCAACGGGTACGTCGCGGACATGACCGGCCGCGCCGCGTCCGGCCTGCCCGCCGGCGCCGTCGGCGCGCACGCCGCCGCCCGCGGCGCGCCCGCGGTCGGGACCGCCCTGGAATCGCTGCTCCAGGCGTGTGCCGCCTCGCGCTACGGCGCGGCCGGCGAACCCCAGGCCGGCAATGGGGACATGGTCGCGCGGGCCCGCGGCCTCCTGGACGAACTCGCCCACGAAGGCGTGAAGCCAGCCGCGCAGGGCCCGCTCGTTGGTGCGGTGCTGCTGGCCGTGCTGGCGGCCTCGGCGGCCGTTCCGGCGCGCGCGCAGCCCGCAGCGACCGGTCCGTCCGCGGTCCGCCGGCTGGCCGAGGGCGTCGATGCCTACACCAGGGGGGATCTGGATGCGGCCGTGGCCGATTTCGGCGCGGCGGCGGCGACCGGCGACCCGACGGCCTGCTACAACCTGGCCACCGCCCACGCGCGCCGCGGCGAGCTGGGCAAGGCCGTCGTCAACTACCAGCGCGCCCTGCGCGCCGCCCCCCGCGACGCCGATGCGCGCGCCAACCTGGCCTGGGTGCGCGGGCACGCGCGCGACCAGGAGCTGCAGGGCACGCCCACGCCGCCGCCGCTGCGGCTCGTGGCTGCGGCCCTGCGGGGGTTGTCGCTGGACGAGTGGAGCCGGCTGCTCACGGTCGCCGCCTGGCTCGCGGCGGCGGTCGTCGGCTGGTCGTTCTGGCGCGGCGGTTTCACGCCGTGGACGCGCCGGGCCTGGCTGGCGTCGCTCTGCCTGGCATCGGCGTTGGCGGCGGTCGTGGCCTGGCGCTGGTACGACGAACGGGTCCTGGACCACGCGGTGGTGATCGTCGCCGAGGCCGAGGTGCGCAGCGGGCCGGACGCGACGTTCCCGGTCGTGTTCCAGGTCCACGACGGGTTGGCGCTGCAGGTCCGCGGCGAGCGTGCGGGCTGGTGCCAGGTCGCGCTCGGCGGCGAGTGGAACGGCTGGTTGCCGGGTTCGGCGGTCGAACGGGTGCGGGTGCGCACCGGAGGGAAGCGATGAGGACCGACCGTGCGCGGCTGTTCTGGATCTGCGTCGCGGCGGCCTTCGCCCTGCGCCTGCTGCACCTGTGGTTGATCCGCGACAACCCCCTCTTCGACCGGCCGATCATGGACGCGGCGTTCCACGACCAGTGGGCCCGCGGCCTGCTGGCGGGCACCTGGCCCGGGCCGGAACCCTTCTTCCGCGCCCCGCTGTACATGTACCTGCTGGCGGGCCTCTACGCCGTGTTCGGCGGCGCCTTCTTCCCGGTCCTGGCGGTCCAGGGCCTGATCTCGGCGCTCGGCGCGGGGCTGGCCGCCCTGACCGCCGACCGCCTCTGGGGACGGCGCGCGGGGTGGCTGGCCGGCCTGCTCTACGCCGGCCTCTGGACCAGCATCTACTACTCGGCGGAACTGCTGCTCGAGACCCTGCCGGTGACCCTGAACCTGCTCCTGCTCTGGCTGCTGGCGGACCGCGCCGACGGTAGGCCCGGTTGGCGGCGCCTCGGCCTCGCCGGCCTGGTGCTGGGGTTGTCGGCCATCGCGCGGCCCAACATCCTGATCGTCGCGCCCGCCGTCGTCTGGTACCTGCTGCGCGGCGGCTTCCCGCGCCCGTCGGCGCGGGGGTGGGCCGCGGCGGCGGTCGGACTGCTGCTGCCGATCCTGCCGGTGACCGTCTCGAACGTCGTGCGCGGCCACGACCAGGTCGCGATCGCGACCCAGGGCGGCGTCAACTTCTACATCGGGAACAACCCCGCCTCGGACGGCCGCACGGCGATCGTGCCCGGCACGCGGCCGACCTGGCAGGGCGGCTACGACGACGCGATCGCGATGGCCGAGAAGGACGCCGGCCGCGACCTGAAGCCCTCGGAGGTCGATCGCTGGTTCCTGCGCCGCGGCTTGGCGTTCTGGACCCGCGATCCGCTCGCCGCGCTCGAGCTCTACGCGACCAAGCTCCGCCTGCTGCTGGCCGAGGGCGAGCGCTCCAACGACAAGTACATCTACGCCTGGCGAGAGTGGTCGCCGCTGCTGCGCCTGCCGATCTGGCCGGGTTGGACGGTCGTGCTCGTGCTCGGCGCCCTGGGCTGGAGCCGGCGCGACGGCGCGGCCGGCGGGCGTCGCCTGACGCTGGGCGTGGCGGCGCTCTACGCGGTGTCGATCCTGCTCTTCTTCGTCAACGCGCGGTTCCGGCTGCCGGTCGCCGCGATGCTGGCGATCCCCGCCGGCGCCGGCGCCGACGCGCTGTGGACCGCGCTGCGCCGGCGTCGCTGGCCGCACGGGTGGCTCGGCCCGTCGGTCGCGGCGCTGCTGGCCGTCGCGGCCCTGAGCGACCTGGCGACGTTCCGCGAGCACCGCACCGAGACCAACCCCTTCCACCATTTCACGCTGGGCAACGCCTGGCTGGCCAAGGAACGGCTCGAGGACGCCGGCCGCGAATACGCCGCGGCGCTGGACATCCAGCGCCGCACGCCGCAGCCGCACTTCGACCTGATCCGCGACAATCTCTACGATGCGTTCATCGGGTTGCGCCGGCGCGAGGGGCGGGACGACCAGGCGCTGCAGCTGGCGAGGGATTGGGTCGACCTCGCGCCCGGCTCCCAGCCGGGCCGGCTCTGGCTCGGCGAGCTCCTGCTGGCGGCGGGCCGGCTGGACGAGGCGGCGGCGCACTACGAGATCGCCCTGCGGACCGCGCCCGACGACCCGCGCGCCCAGCTGGGCGAAGCCTGGGTGCTGCTGCAGCGCGGCGATGCCGGCGGCGCGTTGCGGCGCTTCCAGCAGCTCGCCCGTCGCGACGGCGATCTCCAGGCCCTGTTCGGTTCCGGGCTCGCGCTCGTGCAGCTGGGACGCGACAGGGAGGCGGAACCCGTCTTCCGCGACGTCCTGGCCCGCGAGCCGGGCTACTGGCAGGCCTGGGGCAACCTGGCGGAGATCCGCGACCGGTCCGGACGCATCGAGGAGGCGCGGGAGGCCTACCAGCGGCTGCTGCAGGCGCAGCCCGCCGACGCGCGGGCGCGCGCCTGGCTCGCCGCCCACCCGCGCTGAACGCCGGACGTCTTCGTGACGGCCGTTGTTTTCATGGCCGGTAGACGGCCGAAGTGTTCGCGGTCTCGCAGACCGTCACCTCGGCGACCTCGGGCAGGGTGCCGCTGATCTGCTCGTAGATCCAGCGGGCCATGACCTCCGCCGTCGGGTTCTCGAGACCTTCGATGTCGTTGAGGCAGAAGTGGTCCAAGCGCTTCTCCAGGGGCCGGAAGGCGGCCTTGATGTCGCCGAAGTCCACGATCCAGCCCGTCTGCGGATCGACCTCCCCCTCCACCGCGATCGTCACGCTGTAGGTGTGGCCGTGCAGGCGGCCGCACTTGTGCCCTTCCGGGACGCGCGGCAGCCAGTGGGCCGCGTCGAAGGTGAAGGTCTTGGTGATCCGTTGCGGCATGTCTTCCTCCGGGGGTCCAACGAGGGGGGCGGGTAGCGGCGGCGTCACGGTCGCTGACGACGCCTTCGGCCCAGAATAGTCGATTCCGAGGGTCCTGCCAGCGAATTCCCTCAACCGGAGGCCGTCGCGGCCGATGAGCAGGGAGTGCGCCCGGGCGCCCCGCCGCGCCCGCGATCCCCAGCCGAGAGGGTCCCCGTGAGCCGATTCGACGCCGTCGTCGCCGACCGCCTCGAGGCGAACCAGCAGGAAGCCGAACTGTGCGCCGCGGCCGGCATCCCCCCGCCGCAGCGCACCGCGACCGAGATCGGGACCGAACAGCGGTACCAGGATCTCGTCCGCTCGCTCGCCGCCCTGGACGAGGCCGTCGAGAGCAGCGACGTGATGCAGGTCTTCCTGGACCTGGCCCGCCGGCAGGGCGCCCGGCTGCTGCTGCTGCGCCAGTGGAGCACCGGCCTGCGCATCCTGCTGGCCGAGGGCGTCGAACTGCCGGCCCGCCTGATCGAGCCGCGTTCGGCCAACCCGCGCGTGATGACCAAGCGCGAACACGACCTGTTCGACGTGCTCACCCGCGAACGCGTGGCCTACGCCGGGCCCGTCCCCGTCGAGAACGTGCCGCGCGAGCTGATCGAGGCGCTGTCGGTCGGCGAAGACCAGGTCGCGCTGATCGTGCCGCTGCCCCTGCGCGGCAAGTGGTGCACCTACGTCTACCTGGACTGGCTGAGCTTCCAGGGCGAGCAGCTCGTGCAGGACGCGGCCCTGCTCGCCCGGCACGCCCTGTTGCGCCTGCACGCGCTGGAGCGCGACGCCCTGCCCCTCGGCAGCGGCATGCGGGAGATCCTCGGCACCGTCACCTCCCGGCGGCGGGAACGCGAGCGCAACCACTTCGACGGGCTGCGTCCCGGCGACCTGCAGGCCCGCCAGGTCTACGAGCAGGTCGGCGAGATGACGGTCATGCCGCAGGTCGCCGGCCGGCTGCTCGAACTGATCAACGACCAGCGCGCCACCCCGGCGATGCTGGAGAAGGAGATCGCCCGCGACCTCGTCCTGGCGGCGCGGCTGCTGCGGGTGGCCAACTCCTCGTTCTACGTCTCGGCGATCGAGATCCGCAGCATCCGCGACGCGGTCGTGCGCCTGGGCTTCAAGACCGTGCGCAACTGGGTGGTCGTCAACGCCTCGCGATCCGCCTTCCCCGGCGTGGACACCAGCCCGCTGCTGCACCGCATCTGGCGCGACTCGCTGCTTTCGGCCCTGGCCAGCCAGTCCGTCGCCGAGCACCTCGGCGCCGAGGACCGCGAGGCGGTCTTCGTGGGCGGCCTGATGCAGAACATCGGTCAGCTGATCATGGCGCGCGCCCTGCCGGGGCTGTACGGGAAGCTGGTCGAAGACGCCCGCAAGGAGGGCGCCCCGCTCTGGCGGATCGAGCAGCGCACGCTGGGCTGGGATCACGGCGAGCTGGGCGCCCTGCTGATCGCGGACTGGGGCCTGGGCGCCGAACTGGCGCACGCGGTGCGGCGCCACCACACCCTGGACGCCGAACCGCCGGCCGGCTCGCTGGCGACGATGATCGCGCTGGGGGAGGACCTGGCCGGCTGCGTGGAGGCGGATCAGGGCGGCGTGGACCTGGCCTACCGTGCCAGCCTGGCGGGGATGCGGCTGGGCGTCGACCTGCCCCGGTTCCGGGAGCTGGCCGCACGGCTGCGCGGCGTCGACGTGGAAGCCTGCCTGTGAGGGGGATGGCCTAGTCGGCGGCCGGCGGCTCGTCCTCCGCCGGCGGTTCGAAGCAGCGCCGGCAGCGCGCCTCGTACGTGCCCTGCGCGCCCACCAGGATCTTCATCTGCTCGTCCGTCAGCCGCTGGGTGTGGTTGGCGGGATTCCCGCACAGCACGCAGATCGCCAGCTGCTTGGTCACGTACTCCGCGATGGCCATCAGGCGCGGCATGGGCTCGAACGGCCGGCCGCGGTAATCCATGTCCAGCCCGGCCACGATGACCCGCTTGCCCAGGTTGGCGAGCTTGTTGCAGACGTCGGCCAGCCCGTCGTCGAAGAACTGGGCCTCGTCGATGCCGACGACCTCGGTCTTGTCGTCCACGCAGTCCAGGATGTCCAGGCTCGAGGCCACCGGGGTGCTCGGCAGCCGCTGCTGGCTGTGCGAGACGATCTCGTGCTGGCTGTAGCGGTCGTCGATGCAGGGCTTGAACAGCTGCACGCGCTGGCGCGCGATCTGCGCGCGGCGGATGCGGCGGATCAGCTCCTCGCTCTTGCCGCTGAACATCGGCCCGCAGATGACTTCGAGCCAGCCGGTCTTGCCCTGGATGATCTGCATCGCGCCTCCGTGGTCGGCCGACGGGGACCGCGCGTCCCCGGACGGTCCGCAATGTACGCGAGGGGGAGGGGATTGACCAGCACGGTTTCCCCGCGTCGGCGCCGCGGCGCTTGGCCCTTGCGCCCCCGCAGCCGGATGCTATGATCGGCCCATGTGGAACCGCGAGACACTCCGCCTTTTGCTGCCGGTGCCGGTCATCGGCATGGTCCATTGCCGGCCGCTGCCCGGGTCTCCGGGTTGGGGGGGCGACATGGCCGCCGTCGTCGCCGCCGCGCTGGACGACGCGCGGGCGCTGGCCGGGGGGGGCGTCGGCGCCCTGATGCTCGAGAACTACCACGACATCCCCTTCTTCCCCCGGGACGTGCCGGCCGAGACCACCGCGTCGCTGACCCGCGTCGCGACCGCGCTGCGCGACGCCTGCCCCGGGCTGCCGCTGGGGATCAACGTGCTGCGCAACGACGCGCACGCCGCCCTGGCCGTGGCCGCCGCGGTCGGCGCCGCCTTCGTGCGGGTCAACGTCCTGGTCGGGGCGGCGGTCACCGACCAGGGGCTGATCGAGGGCCGGGCCGCCGCGGTGCTGCGGCTGCGGCGGCAGCTGGCGCCGGACGTCGGCATCCTGGCCGACGTGCGCGTCAAGCACGCCGCGCCGCTGGCCCCGCGCCCGCTGGCCGACGAGGTCGCCGACCTGCGCCGCCGCGGCGGCGCCGACGCCCTGATCGTCTCGGGATCGGCGACGGGCGCCCCGGCGGACCCCGCGGAGCTGCGGGCCGTGCGCGAGGCCGAGCCCGACGCGCCGCTGCTGGTCGGCAGCGGGCTGAACGCGCGCAACGTCGCCCTCTACGCCCCCCACTGCGACGGCTGCATCGTCGGCACGTCGCTGCAGGTCCCCGGGCCCGACGGTTTCCCCCGCATCGACGCGGCGCGCACCGCGGCCTTCACGGCGGCCTTCGGGGCCGCCATCCCCGCGGCCCGCGACGGCGCCGCGACCGAGGACGGACGATGAACCTCCTGGTGACGGGCGGCGCCGGCTTCATCGGCGCCAACTACGTGCGGCTGCTCCTGGAGCGCGGCGGCGACCGGGTCGTGAACCTCGACCTGCTGACCTACGCCGGCAACCTGGAGAACCTGGCCGGCTGCGAGGACCGGGCCGAGTACCGGTTCGTGCGCGGCGACGTGCGCGACCGCGCCCTGCTCGACCGCCTCCTGGCCGAGGAGCGGATCGAGGCGGTGGTGCACTTCGCCGCCGAGAGCCACGTCGATCGCTCCATCGACGACCCGCGCGAGTTCCTCGACTGCAACATCCTGGGCACGCAGACGCTGCTGGAGTCGTCGCGCCGCGCCGGCGTCGCGCGCTTCCTCCAGGTCTCCACCGACGAGGTCTACGGCTCCCTGGGGCCGACCGGGCTGTTCACCGAGGAGACGCCGCTGGCGCCGAACTCGCCGTACGCCGCGAGCAAGGCGGCCGCCGACCTGGTGTGCCGCGCCTACCACCACACCTACGGCTTCCCGGTGCTGATCACGCGCTGCAGCAACAACTACGGCCCCTACCAGTTTCCCGAGAAGCTGATCCCCCTGATGATCGCCAACGCGCTCGAGGACCGCCCGCTGCCCGTCTACGGCGACGGCCGCAACGTCCGCGACTGGCTCTACGTGCGGGACCACTGCGAGGCCGTCGACGCCGTCCTGCGCCGCGGCCGCCCCGGCGGGGTCTACAACGTCGGCGGCAACAACGAGATGCAGAACATCCAG
>Ga0172371_10002606_pt1 | contig 28512 bp, 22 predicted proteins | sample Lak12m_FD_114543 | JGI IMG/M metagenome (GOLD analysis project Ga0172371, IMG submission 114543) | Freshwater microbial communities from Kabuno Bay, South-Kivu, Congo - kab_022012_12m | ecosystem: Environmental > Aquatic > Freshwater > Lake | place: Democratic Republic of the Congo: South-Kivu...
AAGAAAAAGGTATTAAAAAATACCAACTCTTTGTTTTAAGATAAAGCAGATAAGAAATAAACGAAGTACCTACAAAGGAACTTAGATACCCTTCGGCATGGATAAATCTAGTAACACCCAAGTTAAAAGGTTCCATTACAAGAAGTGCCAACGAAATTAATGCAATTTTATTATTAAATATTTTTTTAACACCTAAATAAAAATACCCAGAAAATATTAGGTAAATACCTTGTATAGGTAGCTTGCCGAAAAAGTTGTAAACTGGAAAATAATTAGCGTCGTGAAGTGGGAATGTGTAATCTCTTATATTTTTAATTACAATCTCTGCTAACTTTAAAAAAACTCCTGTAATAAAATATACAGGAACCCCGGGATATTGATAATCCGGCATAATAGAAAAATTTCCATTTTGCCAAAATAAAATTAGTTTTTTTGCCCTCTCTAACCAAAATACAGCATCGTCATTTGACTCGTCCCAGCCTAGTCTGTATAGCCGTGCAAATAGCATGAAAGCAAAAATAGTTAGCAAAATCCAGTTGTTTCTTATAAATCTTAGTAATTTTTTCATAAATTTATGCTAGTAGCATTGTAGATTATATTACGATATTCAAATTAGATTACAAAGCTTGTGTTAAAATTAACAAATGGAAGAAAAAATAGCTTTAATTGGTGGGGGGTTAAGTAGTCTTGTAGCTGGTTGCAGGCTTTCCAGCAAGGGTTATAAAGTTACAATACTGGAAAAGGAAGATTTTTTAGGCGGTTTAGCTTCTGCAGTTGCAATAGGGAACACTAAAATAGAAAAACTGTACCACCATTTTTTTTCTAATCATTCTGCTTTGTTGTCTATTTTATCAGAGCTAAATCTTAGCGAAAAATTAATTTGGAAAAAAAGTACCGTAGGGGTTGTTTACAACAACACCATTTACCCATTTTCCACTCCAAAAGATATTCTTAAATTCAAACCACTTGATTTTATTTCCAAAATTAGATTTTTGTTATGTTCAGCTTACTTAAAATTTACACCGTCTTTTAAAGTTTTTAAAGATCAAACAAGTTACTTATGGATAAAGAAATACTATGGAGAAAAAGCATACAAGGTTTTATGGAGACCTTTATTAATTGCAAAATTTGGAAATAACTACAAGAATGTATCCATGGCATGGCTTTGGGCAAGAATTCATAAAAGAATTAATTCCAGATCAAAATTAGGAAAAGAAGAAAAATTGGGATATTTATTAGGAAGCACTTCTGTTCTTGTTGACCACCTGGAGGAAAAAATAAAACAGAATAATGGGCAAATAATATTGAATTCCAAGATTGAAAAAGTCTATTACGAAGAGAATTCAAAAAAAGTTGTAATACTATCAAATAGTGGTATAGAACGATTTGATAAAGTTATATTTACAACACCAAAACATGTGTTTAACAAACTTGTAGGAATAAAAGACGAGACTGTCATAAACTACATGTCCAGTATTTGTGTTCTTTTTAGTTCCAATCAGGACTTAAGCAAATACTATTGGATTAACCTCTGTGATGATAAAAGCCCATTTTCTGTTTTTATACAACACACAAATCTGGTAGATGCTAAAGAATATAACAACAGACATATATACTATGTTGGTGCCTATGTAAGTGAAACAGACAAAATTAACCAGCTTAATGACGCTGCTATTAAAGAAATTGCCTATAAAACAATTCAACCTATATTCCCGAATTTTTCAGCTAATTTTATTAAAGACACCGATGTTTTTAGATTCAAAGATTCTCAGCATATAGTTGATAAAAACACTCTTCTGCAAGAAATCCCTAACAAAACGCCAATACCCAATGTATGGTTATTTAATTTTAGCCAAAACGATTTTTTAGAAAGGAATATTAATAAAGCAGTTAATAACGGGGAAAAAATTGCAAATACAATTTTATCTAGTTAGAGGAATAACTGTCTTTTTATAAAGAAATATTTTTGGATTAACAAAAATATTTAAAGGAAAATCTATTTTCTTTTCCTCTACAACCTGATAACCCATTGTTATTATGTCTTCATCTTTTTGGTTATAACTGAATATATAATTCCAATTGTGATTTCCCGTTATTGCATTCTTTGGGTTGGGGTATAGCATTCGCCATGCGTGAGAGGGGTTTATTTGGTTTTTCGAAACGCCGTCTTTTTGTGAAATTTCTATGGATTTGTTCCATACAAACTTATTTGTTAAATAAAAGTCCATTAGCATTTGATACGATATAAAAATACTAAAAACGAGAAACAAACCAAGCAAACCCTTTTCCCAATTTAGTAAGGTTTTCTGAATCCCAAAGGACATAAAAATAATAATAATTGGGAAGGTAAAAATTAAATATCTATCATAAATATCTTTTGATGATATAAGGAGAGATGATAAAAACAAAAAAATAATAATAATAAAAAGCAAGGAACTAGGCCGTATTTTAACCCCGGAATACTTAATGCGTAAAAACCAGCCTTTTCGGTAATGTTTTGGAAGTAAGGGTATTCGCCTCTTTTGGTTTGCGAGGGGTCGAAAAGTATTAGTGCGAAAATTGAAATTATAATACTAATTAATATTGCTAGCGCTCTTTTTTTCCTGTCTAAACATTCAATAGTAGATAAAATAAATACAAAGCAAAGTGGAATTAAAAAGCTAATAATATAAACAACTGATGAATAAAATGTTGAAAATATAAAACTAGGATTATCTAGCTTTTCCAAATGTACCGATCTTGCCCCCAGCATAATTTGGGTTTTTGGAAAAACTACCTGGTAAAATGTAAATATCCCAATACAAAACACAGCTTGCAAAATAACAAAGCTTAATTGTTTTAGGCTTTTAGCATTGATAGTTTTAATAACAAGATAAATTGAATAGGCAAGCCCTAAAAATAGCGCATTTTGTTTAACTAAAAATCCTAAAAACAGAAAAAGATTAGAAAAAAGTAGAAGATAGATATTATTCTTTAGTTCAAATTTAATAAAAAAATAAAGCGATATTAACAAGAAAAAAACAAGATAATTATCGGTCATAAATCCAAAAGACGAATATATACTTAGTGGAGCAAAAAAGAAAATTAAAGAGCAAACAATTTTATATAAGGTTTTTTTTGGAAAATTTCAATTATCTTATAAAAAATTAGAAAGTTAGCAATCGAGATAATTAAAGTTAGAATTGGAAGTTTTTCTACGGAAAAAAGCTTAGAGAATATAAGGCCAATAAAACCTTGGGTATAGAATGTGACACTGGTAATAGGATCTAATTTATAGTTACCATTTTGAAAATTTTCCACTAGATTATAATAATGCCAGTCATCGTTTTGCTTAAAATCTATACCAAGAGATATTGGCAGAAACAAAAAAAATAGTAAAATCGTGGTTATAAATATCAAAAATCGCTTTTTTTCTAAAGGAGCTGTATGTACATTCACAAAGTAAATTTATCAAAAGATTCTTCATTTGTCATAGCGGTTTTTTCGGTACTCTTATTTATTGTAATATACCAACTTTCTCGTCTAGTTAACTTTATGCAAAATGACGATTGGGTGTATTACAAAACTATAGAATCGTTTTTAAAAGGCAATCCCTATATAGACCCTTACATTTCTGCCACTTTTTATGGCCAAGCTTATTTAGGTACTGCCTTTGCCAAAGTATTCGGGGTTTCTAAGCTTCCTATTTTAACTTTACTTGTTTCTGTTGGTGCTTTTTACATTTTTGCAGAAACTGTTAGAAAATTCTTTGTTAAAAATTCATTTATTGCAATTCTAATCTCCTGCTTTTTCCTTTTTAACCCTTTTTTCGCTTATTCTATTTGGGGCTTTATGACCGAAAACTATTTTTTGGTTTTTTTTATTGCAAGTTTGTATTTTATTGAACGCTTTAATAATAAAGAAAGTGAAGTAGTATCTTTTGTTTTTGCCTTGTTTAGCATTTTACTTTCTTATTCTGTTAGGCAATTTGGAATTGTTACCCTAGCAACATTTGTTTTATGGCTGTGCCTAAAAGGGAAATTTTGGTATATGGTTTTTGGTGCGGTAATTTTTTCTTTAGTAATTACTTTTCATTTTAACCTTCTTCCAGAAAGATGGGGTTATTTTGAAAACGAATTTGCATTTAATAACATTGCTAATGTTAGATTGGTTTTTACCAAGATTTTTGCTTATGCAATTTATATAACTGCATTTTTATTTCCACTTCTTGGTATTTCCTTTATTAAATTTATAAATATTAAAAAATGGTATTTCTGGGTCTGTCTATTTTTATCTATTGTTTTTGTTATTCTTTGTCTTAAATTTTTTTATCCAAAAGTGCTTTTTAAGCCTAATTTTTATTTTTTTGAAAATGCGGTTACGAGGCAGGGTCTTTTTTCCAGCCTTTATGGGTACAATAGATACAGCTTTATTTTATCCGATTCGTTTTATGACTTTTGGGAGGTTGTTTCTAAAATTTTTATTGTTCCTCTTGGCGCATTGGCAGTTTTCTTTGGTGTAAAATCCGTAAAAAGTCCAAATTTTTATTTAATGAACATTGTAGCCTTTATATTTTTGCTTCTTGTTTCCCCCTACATGTACGATCGTTATCTTTTGCAGTTATTCCCACTTGCGGTCCTTTTTTTGCTTTCTACAATTACGGGAAAAACACTGGGTAAAAAAGCACTTGTGGCAACTAGTGTATTTTTAATATTTCTTTTTTTATATATCTACAATTATTCTTTAGATTTTGTTTTAATAAACAACTATATTTGGAATAAGTCTTTGGAACTAACCAAAAATGGAACCAAACCATCTAACATTTACGCTACAAGGGGCTGGAAAAAATACTATGGGGAGTCTAAATATGATCCTGATTTTGTTTATGGTTACACCAATAACGATAGGTTCGAAAGAATAAACGCGAAAGAAGACTATATTTTGTATGATAGCTATAGACTGGAATTTCCTTTAAATTTCTACAAAGATCCAACAGTTAATTTATACAAACACAAGAATCTATGGCAGAAGAAAAACTAAGTTCACTTTCCATTTTTTTCCCCTTTTATAACGATGAAGAAACTGTAAAAAAACAGATAACCGAGGCATTCAGGGTGGGAAATTTAGTCTCTTGCGATTTAGAAGTTATTGCAATTCACGGAGGTAAATCAAAAGATAAAACTTTTTTGGAAATTAATAAAATGGCAAAAAAATACCCCCAGCTTGTTGTTGTGGATAAATCGGATAACAAAGAAGGATATGCTGTTATTAAAGAAGGTTTTAAAAAGGCCAGTAAAGAGTGGGTTTTTTATACAGACGGTGATGCTCAATACCACCTTGACGATCTTCCAAAACTTGTTCTGTGCCAACTAGAAACCGGAGCCGATGTGGTAAATGGTTATAAAATAGAAAGAGGGGATAATTTTATAAGAACTTTTTTAGGAAATGTCTATGCACTACTTAGCAATTTTATTTTCGAGCTTCCAATAAGAGATACCGATTGTGATTTTAGACTTATTAAAAAAATATACCTTGATAAAATTAACTTAGTTAGTAAGGACGCTTCTATTCTTGGGGAGTTAATTAAAAAACTAGAGATAGTTGGAGCCAAGTTTGCAGAAGTTCCAGTTTTGCATTATCCAAGAGAATATGGGGTTTCTAACTATACTGCCTTTGGGCTGTTTAAAGAAAAATTAATTGGTGATTTTACTCTTTATTTAAAATTAAAAAGAATGCAAAACTTAAAAGAGCATTTAAGAATTGTTAAATTTGCAAGTGTGGGCTTTTCTAGCATAATAATTCAAGCCGTTTTTTTTAACTTGTTTATTATTATTTTTAGTTTTAGTGCTCCGTTATCTGCAATAATTGCAGACCAGATTGCGATTGTCTCCTCTTTTATTTTTAACAACTACCTTACTTTTAGAGATAAAAGGCATAAAATAAGCAAAGCAATGATTTCTGGATTTGCTAGATTCTATGCCATTGTAATGATTTCTACTTTGTTTCAATCCTTTATAGTCTGGATTGGAATTGTGGTTTTTGGAAAATCCTTAGTAGTTGCCAATTTATTTTTTGGTGCTGGTCTTTTACTTTCTTTTTTCTGGAATTACAAAATGCAAAAAAGATTAGTATGGAAATAAAATTAAAATTTATCAGTTGGATTAATAATAATTGGAGCTCTTGTATTCCTGTTCTGTTGTCCATCATCTCGTTTGCTTTTAGGCTAAATAATTTTGTGATTTTTCCAAAGTTTAATGATGAGATGGGTGAGGTGTATTGGGCATTAAAAATCTCAAAAGGGGATTTTTTACCATTAGTTGGCTCTAATTTATTCAATGGACCTTTTTACTATTACCTGCTTGCCTTTACTTTTAAGATTTTTGGTTACCACTATTTTATTCCGAGGCTTATTACTGTCTTTTTTTGCAGTTTAATTACCCCAGTAATCTATTTAATAGGCAAAGAAATCGGACTAAGAAAGGCGGGACTAATAGCAACTATTTTGTTTAGTTTGCTTCCGGCTTATTACGAAATTAACAGTAGATTCGCATGGTCCGCATCTCTTACGCCATTTTTTGCGTCTTTAACCCTCCTTTTTCTTTTAAAGATGAGAACTTTTTCAGGTGGCAAAAGATATTTTTTTGTTTTACTTTTTTTTACCTCACTTGCAATTACGCTTCAGACACACCCATCTGCTATACCGGTTGGTTTAGCATCTGGGGCGATTTTTCTAATTGATTTCAGACTAAGACAATATTTGAAAAAGCCGATATTTTATTTAGGGACAATTTTGTTTTTATTAATTAGTTTGCCGTACATCTTTTACAATATTAAAACCCCCCTTGGTTCTTTTAGAATCGCTTCAACCCACAGCTATTCTTTTGAAGGTGAGGTTAGTCCATCAAAATACCAAAACAATCTATCTAAAACCATAAATGGCTTTTTATTTACCCTAAAAGGAAAATCTTTCTATAAAACATATTCGACTCCAGGTTACGGTTTATTAGACATTATTTGTTTGTTTTCGCTTATAACCCTATGTACGGTTGGATTTTTGATAGCCGAGAGGTTTATTAAAATATATTTATTATTAATACTATTTGTTTCTCTACTTTTACTTCCGGTAATTAATAGTGAATTTCTATTTAGGTATTACGCCCAAGCGTTTGTTGCTTTTTTTATTCTGTGTTCTTTTAGTGCAAGCAGAAATAAATGGTTGGCGTTGCTATTAATACCCGTTATTGCTTGTTATGTTAAAGGGGTTGTTCATTTCTGTAATTATTACGATAACCCCGTTAGGAGTGGTCAGGTAACGAACAAGAGGATTATCAAGGCGTTGGGCAACGCACATATGCTTGTGTCTTCGGGGGTCACCATTTTTTACCCATCTCATGGGGTGGTAAACGAGACTGGTCTTGAAAACGAGCTTTTATTGGGAAATTCTGAATGGCAAAAGACCCAATTTATTTTAGAAAGTGACGGTATCACCTTTTCTTACTTTAATAAAGGCGATTTGGAAAACCTAGTTAATCAAAGCAATTTTCAATCTATCGCCTATATATCAATAGTTTATGGTGAGTATAAACCAATCATCAGCGGGTTTATATCTGAGGAGATTTACGATGCTAAAGATTTTAAAATATATAAATTTAAAAGATTATGAATAAAATATTAGAGTTTAAACCAATCTATTTAGAAAAAACGGAAAGTTGGCTGTGGGAGTATTTAAGAAATCTAAAACTGTATATTCCGTATGTAATTTGTGAACAGACCAAAAATTTAGATTTGTTTCCACTTAACAATATAAGTAAGCTAAATAAACCGCCGTTTTTCACAAAAATACTAGGTTCTATGATAAGGGCTTTTATCCCTCGCCATTTGGCAATAGAGGGAAAATTAGCAAAAAAAATTGAACAAATTAAACCCGTTCTTATTCACGCTCATTACGGACCGAGTGGAGTTTATAGTGTTCCTCTTTCAAAAAAGTTTGGTATTCCGCTTATTGTTTCCTTTTATGGCTTCGACATCTCCTATCTTGCAATATCTCAAAGAATGAGAAAAGTTAAGTTGCCGTGGGACAAAATTTACTGGAAAAAAGCATATCAAAGCTTATGGAAACAAGGGGATATTTTTACAGTTACTTGTGCGAAAATGAAAGATGATTTAGTTTCAATTGGTGCACCTAAAGACAAAGTAGTAGTGCTTCATTTAGGTGTAGATTTATCAAAATATGCATTAAAAAAAGTTGTACCAACTAAATCTCCAACAATTCTTATTGCTAATCGCTTTGTTTCTAAAAAAGGAACGGAGTATGCAATAAGAGCTTTTGCAGAAGTTTTAAAGAAGTACCAAGGGGCAAAATTAAAAATAATTGGTGATGGACCGTTAAAGGAAGGGTTAGCCCAACTTGTATCAAATTTAAATATTGCACAAAGCACCGAATTTCTTGGTATTTTGCCCTTTGATTCCTACATGTCTTATATGTCGCAAGCCGATATTTTTCTTTCGCCAAGCGTAAAAGTGGAAGGAGATGAGGAGGGTGGGGTTAATACAACTGTTATTCAAGCTATGGCTGTTGGAACTATAGTTTTTGCCACGGAAGAATCTGGTCAAGAACTTATTATTAATAATAAAACTGGTTTTATGGTTGTACAAAAAAATGAAAACGATTTAGCAGAAAAAATTATCAATTTAATAAATGTTCCAAATAGTTGGAGTGAAATAGCTTTGAATGCCAGAAAGCATGTGGAAGAAGAATTTGATAGTATTAAACAAGCTAGAGAACTTGAAAATATATATTTTCAAGTTACAAAAAAAATAATATGTTTTCTGTAGTAGTTCCCGTTTACAACGAAGAAGCCTCAATTAGAACAACTATCAATAAGATATTTTCCGTGTGCGAAGGGTTTGAAAATTTTTTTGAAGTAGTAGCGGTTAATGATGGATCAAAGGATAAGTCTTTGGAAATTCTAAAATCTATTAAAAATACAAAACTTACAATTGTGGATAATGGATCCAACAAAGGGTATGGGGCGTCGTTAAAAGCTGGAATAAAAAAAGCTAAGTACAATTTAATTGTAATTTGTGATGCGGATGGTACATATCCAATTGAAAAAATTCCAGATTTAGTATTGGAATCTAAAAATAACGATATGGTTGTTGGCAAAAGAATAGGTAGGTATTCCAAAACACCTTTCATTAAATCGTTTCCAAAATTTATTTTGGATCAAATTGCTAATGTTGTAGTTGGAAGAAAAATAGAAGATATTAATTCTGGTTTTAGGGTGTTTAAGAAAAGCGATATAGAAAAATATTTCTCTATTATTTCCGACAAATTTTCTTTTACAACAACATCAACGCTTTCTTATATGTCTAATAATCTTTCGGTTAAGTACATACCTATTGAATATAATTTTAGGCAAGGGAAATCCAAGGTAAGACCAAAGGATGCTTCCGATTTTTTATTTTTAATAGTAAGAACGGTAATGTATTTTAATCCTCTTAAGGTATTTTTCTGGCCTTCGGTATTTTTTATGATTCTAGGGGTTGGGAAATTTATATTTGATCTTTTTAACGAGCCTTATCTTAATATTACTACCTCTTCTATGCTGTTTTTTCTTTCTGGGCTTCAGCTTTTAGCGATTGGTATGCTTGCAGATTTGCTAGTTAGAACAAGAAATAATTGAAAAATTAAGACTTAAAATGGAAGAAATTTTTTACCCACTTAGAAAATATTTGGTGCTTGGAATTTTTGTTGTTTGCTTAATTACAATGTCATTTGGATTACCTTTGGTTGGGGAGCACTGGGACGAAGTAACTGTGGCTTCAGTTGGTGAGTCTTATTTAGGGTTTATAAAAAATGGAGACTTTTCCAGTAAATCTTGGGAGCTTAATCACGAACACCCCCCTGTTGCTAAATACATTTATGGTAGTGCCCGATTTTTAACTAAAAATATTTCACTACTGCAAGATGGGCGAGGATTTTTTCCAGAAGGCAGAGATTTTAGTTTCGCAAGATTTATTAGTGTCTTAATGTCCTCAATTACAGTTGCAGTAACATTTTTAATTGGCTCAAAAATTTTTAAATCCTGGAAAATTTCATTAATTTCTTCTTTATTTATTTTACTTAACCCGGTTTTTCAGTCTTATGCAAGAATAGTAAGCCTAGAAGTGCCACTTTTATTGTTTGGATCAATTTTTGTGCTATTTTGCCTGAATTATGGCGAAAAGAACTCTTTATTAAATTATGTATTGGCTGTTATGGCATTTACTTTGCTTATTGGAACTAGGTATAACGGTGTTTTGCTTTTACCATTTTTTTACCTTGCCCAAACAGATGATTTTAAAAGCATAAAAAGACTAATAAATTTAAAAAATATTATTTTTCCTTTTTTATCTTTGGTTTTTCTTTTTATTATCTGGCCCTATTTATGGCATAACCCGATTAACGCCTTTCTTTCAAGTGCCGATAGAGGCTTGGAAGTTCATACTAGGGAATATTTTTTAGGGATTTTAGGAAATACCCCATGGTATTACTACTTAAGTTATTTTTTGGTTAAAACACCATTAGTTTTGTTGGCGATTTTTGTTATTGGGATTTGTGGATCGCTGGGGGTATTGGGGAGATTAAAAAATAACAAAACCAAAATAATACTGCTGTTTCTATTGCCGTTTGTGGCAAGCTTTCTCCCATTAAAACAAGATGGACTGCGGTATGTTAATTTATATCTAATTGGGTTTTCCCAAATACTAACTGTGGGTTTATTTCAAGCATTGGGTTTTTTAAAGGGTAGGCAAATTAAGCTTGCTTTTTTAAGCACGGTTTTTGGTTTGCTGGGTTTTACAATTTATAGAAGTTTCCCTTACTTTCTAGACTACTACAATAGTATTGTCCAACCACAACAAATCTATAAGGAGAGACTTTATGAAATTGGTGGTTGGGGAGAAGGAACTTTTGAAACAATTTATAAGTTAAATCTAATTTTTAAAGATGGCAAAAAAAAATTGGTCTATTTATCTATTTTCCCAGAGCATATAATCCCCAATCTTCCAGAAGGTTTTGTAAGAACTGTTGATATTTCAAAAGCCGATATTATTTTGCGAAGCACAAATAGCAAATGGTATGATGATGATATAAGCAAAGAAGATCTAGAGCAGTATAAATTAATTTATCAAGTTGTTGTAAACAACAATTTACCTTTGGTTGAAATATATGAAAAAAGAACTTAAAAGTTTTTATAAAGATAAAAACATTTTAATAACAGGTGGCTTGGGTTTTATTGGAAGCAACCTTGCAATTAAACTTGTGGAATTTGGATCAAAAGTTACCGTTATGGATAGTCTTATACCGGATTTTGGCGGAAACTTTTTTAATATTGCTCCTGTTAAAGACCAACTAATTGTTAACATTTCGGACATGCGAGATCAGCATTCAATAGAAAGGTTGGTAGAAGGAAAAAATATTATTTTTAATCTATCTGGGCAGGTAAGTCACGAAGATGGTATGGAAGATCCCTTAGTGGATTTGCAAATAAATGCCGTTTCCCAAGTTTATTTATTGGAAGCACTTCGAAAAATTAATCCTTCTGCCAAAGTTATCTATGCCGGAACAAGACAAATTTATGGAAAAATAGAAAAAACCCCAGTTGACGAAACACATTTAGTTAGACCAACAGATACCAACGGCATTTCAAAATTTGCTGGGGAGTGGTATCACATTTTGTACAACCAGGTTTATGGCATTCCTACTTGTTCTTTAAGACTTACAAACACATTTGGGCCAAGACAGCTAATGAAACATTCTCGTCAGGGATTTATTCCTTATTTTATTAGACTTGCCCTTGATAATCAGGAAATAAGGATTTTTGGAGACGGAAATCAAATTAGAGATATGATGTTTGTTGACGATGCTGTTAATGCATTTTTACTTGCTGGTGAAAATATTAGATCAAATGGAAATTATTACAACCTTGGTGGAATAAAGCCAATTAGTCTTTTAGATTTTGCAAATCTTATTGTAAAAATTGTGGATAAAGGTTCTATAAAACTTGTTCCTTTTCCCAAAGAAAGAGAAAAAATTGATATCGGAAGCTACATTGGGGACTATTCTAAAATTAATAAAGAACTTGGCTGGAGTCCTAAGGTTACTATAGAGGAAGGGTTACGCAAAACAGTTTCGTATTATTTAGAAAACAAAAAGTATTATTGGTAATGATAAATGCTAAATTTTTGTATTTATTTCTTATATTAATTGTTGCTTGTTTTGTTCTTATTCCTTTCCTTGGTGTTTATTATATTCAGCCCACAACCGATTTATGGATTCAAAGATCGGTGCATTTTTATTACGCGCTAAAAAGTGGTAATTGGGCAGGTACATATACTATGTATCATCCCGGAGTAACAATAATGTGGCTGGTGGGAATTACAAGTGGCATTTATTTTCCACTTTTTGAAAAGCTAAACGGCTTTATACCAAACATTTTTTCCTATGATATTTTTCCAAGCTATATTTTTTTTACATCACTTTCTGTTGTTATTGGAGAGGTAACTCTTCTTGTTTTTTTATATCTTGTTCTTTCTAAAATATTTGGTATAAAAATCGCCTTTTTTTCCATTCTGTCACTTCTTTTAGAGCCGTTTTTTTTAGGTAACGCTAGATCAATTCATATGGATACTATAGTTTCGCTTCTTGTTTTAATATCCCTTGCTTTATATTTTCTTGGATTAAAAAAGAACCAACTTAAATACTTAGCACTTTGTGGGATCTTTGCTGGACTTGGTGTTTTAACCAGAATAAATTCTGGGATTGTAATTGTATTTATTTATCTTTGGCAAATACTACTAACCGTATTTGGAAAAGTTTCTTGGAAAACTTCATTTAAACACCTTTTTGTAATTAGCTTATCTTCTGCCTTGGTTTTTTACATTTTATTTCCTGCAATGTGGTTTCATCCTCTCCAAACAGCCCTTAGGGTATTTAAGGAGGGGGTATTTGATACAGCTTTGGGAGAGGAATCTAGAAGACCCGTATTTCTGCTTTTTAATAACTATTCATTACCACAAAAACTACTTTCCTACATAGTTTACACCCCATTTAGATTGTCCCCGCTTTGCTTATTATTTTTGGGGGTGTTTGTATTAAAAAGAAAAGAACTAACAGTAAATATAGAACACAAAAGCTTTATTAAAATGCTTCTAACATTTGCAATTTTTTACTTGCTTTTTATTTCTATACCAAGCAAGCAGATTTTTAGATACATTCTTCCCATTTTTCCAATAGTAGCTATTTTTTTTGCAATTTCCTTAGATTCTATAAAAAGCAAATATTTAAAAACTGGCTCAATTGTTTTACAAACAGTTTTAGTTTTAATTTATTATCCAAACTTCTTTGCGTATTTTAACCCAATACTTGGTGGAATTTCTGTTGCTTCAAAGATTATAAATTTAAATCAAGACGCAACAAACTATAAGGAAATTGCGGATTATTTAAACAATAAGGAAAACCCAGAGAATTTAAAAATTGCAATGTATGATAGTAGTTCTTTTAAACCACTTTTTAAGGGGGAATCGTTTATAATAAAATCGTTTGTTAGAGATTATCAAAAGGCAGTAGATACCGATTATGTTCTTTTGCCACTTGAAATTGGAAAAGAATTTGTTCCGTGGGAAAATTACCACAGGGAAAAAGTTTTTAAGTTACTAGGATTTGATTATTACTATTTATACAAAAGAAATGATTAATTGGTTTATTGATTTTAAAAGGGAATACCAAGAGCTAAAAGCAGAAATAGACGCAAGCTATAAAAAGATTATGGATACTGGGATATTTGTTCTTGGGCAGGAAGTTCTGGATTTTGAAAACGAATTTGCCAAATTTACAAATAGTGAATATTGCATCTCGGTTGCAAATGGAACAGATGCCATTGCAATTGCCTTAAAGTCATTGAATCTTCCAGCATCTTCCGGTGTTTTAACAACGCCTTTAACTGCAACATACACCGCACTTGCCGTTAATATGGCAGGGTTACGACCGGTATTTGTAGACATCGATGACTCGTTAAATTTAAATTTGAAACTCTATTTTCCACATCAAAAAGGTGGTTTGGAAAACAAAATAAATCCAGAAATTAAAGCAATTGTTCCGGTTCACCTCTATGGAAACCCGTGCGATATGGATGCAATTATGAGTTATTGTAAAACCACCAATACAGCTTTGGTTGAAGATTGCGCTCAAGCCCATGGAGCAAAATATAATGGTCAAACTGTGGGAGTATTTGGCGATATATCTGCTTTTAGCTTTTATCCCACCAAAAATTTAGGTGCCTACGGCGATGGGGGAGCAATAATAACAGGTAACGAAGCCCTTTATAAAAAAAGCAAAATAATTAGGGAGGGTGGGCAAACTGCTAAATATGTTCACGATTTTTTGGGAGTAAATTCAAGGCTCGACGAATTACAAGCAGGATTTTTAAAAGTTAAACTTAGTTATTTAGAAAAGTGGAATAAAAGAAGAAAGGAAATTGCAAATTATTACAAAAAAGAGCTTTTAGGGGTGGGCGATTTAACATTTCCCAAGGTCTTACAAAAATCAGATCCAGTTTTTCATATATTCGCAGTGCTTTCTAAAAATAGGGATAGATTAGCCGACTTTCTTCTTCAAAAACAAATTAAGACAGCTATTCATTATCCAATACCCCTGCATTTGCAGAAATGTTTTTCTTACCTTGGTTATAAAATGGGCGATTTTCCGAATGCCGAAAAAGCATCACAAGAAGTATTAACACTTCCTATGCACCCCTACTTAGCAGATAGCGAGGTGGAGCATGTCGTAACAAGTATAAAAGAATTCGAATTTTAAAATGACATTTTGTATCTTTACAAGATCCACTACATATCACAATAAATCAGGAGGTTTAGAAACCCAGAATCTAAATCTAATAGAAGGTTTGGCAAAAATTGGCCACAAAATAATCGTAGTTACAACCGGGTTAAATAAAGATAGTGTCTCAACAGAGCAAAGGGACCCATTAATTACTTATTTTTTTACAAATTCCCCCAGCGGTATATATTCAAATCAATGGTTTAAAGAGAGTACTCGCACATTAAATGAAATTTTAAATAAAGAAAAAATTGATGTGTTAATAAGTCAAAGTAGTTCTGGTGTGGAAGTTTTTAGAAAGATAAAAAACATTAAGAAAATTGCCATAAGCCACGGATCTTCTTTTGGGGAATTGGAAACAAGATTTAAAACAATTAAATCTCTTAGAAATTTTATTCGGTTTGTAATTCTTGATATTAAAATGACCTTTCTTGGTTGGATAGAGGATTTTATGCTTTTTAAAAACTCTAATAAGGTTGTTTGTGTTAGTTTGCTAGTTAAAAAAAGGTTAAATAGGGAGTTTCCTTTTTTTAAAGATAAATTTGTTGTTATAGATAATGGGGTAGATATTGATAAATTTAAAGTTGCAAAACCCAAAGCGTTATCAAAAAAAGATTTTATAATTCTTTTTGTTGGTAGAGTAGTAAAAGAAAAAGGAGTTGAGCTGCTTTTAAACGCATTGGCGGACCTTAATTCCAAAATGCAGTATAAACTTGTTGTAGTTGGAGGTGGGCCGGATTTAGAAAATTATAAAAAAATTGCAAAAGGTTTTGGAATCTTTGCCGATTTTGTGGGAGAAGTTAGCAATAAAGATACCGTAAAATATTATCAGATGGCCGATATTTTTGTTTTACCAACACTTAGACAAGAAGGGTTTCCTATGGTTTTAGCAGAAGCTATGGGAGCAGGATTACCAATTATTGCCTCAAGAATTGGCGGAATTCCCTCGGCAATTAAAGATGGGCAAAATGGTATTTTAGTCTCACCTTCTTCAAAAGAAGATTTATCTAGGGCAATTACTCTTTTGTATCAAGATAAAAAGTTTAAAGAGCGCCTTTCTAATAATTCCTTGGAAAGCTCTATAAAGTATAGTCGAAAAGCAATGACCGCTAGCTACCTAAATCTAATTTACAATATTAAGTAAAATAAATTCTTGGGCTGTTTTGTGCTAAAATTTACCCAAAATATGTATAAAATTGCACGGTTTATCTACGATTGGCCAAATCCTTGGGATGGTCTTGCACCAGGACCATATAATTTAACTCTAAGCCAGAATAATTTAGGTAATAAAATCACTGTTTTTTGTGGATGTTGGGCAAAATCTGGTGGTCCCGAGCAAATAAAAGGGGTTAAAGTAATAGCCTTTCCAAGAGAACCAATTCTGGGTCTTATGTTGCTTACCACCGCCCCACTTGTGTTTATTTATTTTTTAATTTGGAAAATTTTTAATAAAGTTGATATTTATCATGCCCACGGCCATTTTGGTTTATATCTTTACCTATATAAATATTTATTTGGAAAACTAGACAAAACTCCGCTGGTATCACATTTCCACAACACCACCGCCGGAAGAATAGAGGCGTCTAAATTGGAAAAAAGTGAAAATAAAGACAGTTTTTTTATTAAACATGTATCTTTACCTCTATCTTTATTATCCGATAAGTTGGCTACAAAAGTATCCTCGGCGTGCATTTTTGTAAGCAAAAAAAATATCGAAGAGGCAGTTAAGTTTTATGGGGTTAACAGGCAGAAATGTTTTTTGGTTGAATCTGGAGTTTCTTCCGATACATTTTTAAAAAAAGAAACAAGGGCGGAAAATTTAGACAAAAAAACAATTCTGTATGTTGGAGCATTAACAGAAAGGAAAAATGTTACTTCACTTGTTGAATCTTTATGCTACTTGCCAAAGCATTATCACCTCCGTTTAATAGGTAGGGGCTTCCCCAGCTATATAGATAGAATAAAAGATATTGCATTAAAAAATAACTTTGAAGAAAGACTGGAGCTTCTTGGGTATATTGAAAATAACCTTCTTCCCAAATACTACAAGGAGGCTGATATTTTTGTAATACCCTCCCTTTATGAAGGTTTACCCAAAGTAGTTTTAGAATCTCTGGCATCTGGCGTTCCGGTTTTAGCTTCCGGTTTTGATATTAAATCGCCCATCCGAGGGTTGCAGTTTTTAACCGACCCCTTGCCAAAAAATATTGCAAAAAACATTGAACAGATTATTAAATCCAAAATTAGTGTGGATGTTGCATATATAGATAAATTTTATAGCTGGAAGGCAAAAGCTGGCGAGGTCCAATTAATTTATGACAAGATCGTTTAAATTTTCATTTCTTTTAATAATCCCAGTTCTTGTTGGGCTTTTTTTTAACCAAGGGTACTATCTTTCCCGCAACCCCTATCCTTATGATGATCAAGCAGATTATTTAAAATATGCAATTTCCATAAAAGAAAATGGTGGGGTTCTAAACTTTCCTTATTTTCTTGCAAGTAATGGATTTTCCGAAAACAGAAAACACCCCTTATTTTCATTAATCCTTTCGCCACTTTCTATAAAAAGCCCAGAGTTTTTTTCAAATGCAAAAATTGTTACCTTGGCAATTTCCATACTTTCTTTAATAACAATTTATATTATTGGTTTATTTTCTTTTGGTGTTATTCCAGCATTAATTGCATCTGTTATTTTTGCTTCAAATAAATTTCTTCTAGAGGAGTTTGCCTTAGTTGTTCCGGATTCCTTATTTACAATTACTACCGCCCTTTCTTGGTATTTTTATTCAAATGGATTTGGTCAAGAAAAATCTAGATTAAAAAATTTTGTTCTCGGTGGTATTTTTTGTGCCTTAGGTTTTTTGAGCAAGCCTGCAGGAATTCTTGTATTTGGATCTTTTGCGATATCTTTTTTGATTTTGTTAAAAAAACAAAATCTAAAGATTAAATTGTTAGCAATTTCCCTTTTTGCTTTTGTTCTTGTGTGTTTACCCCTGTTTATTAGAAATACCGTTACCTATAAAAACCCTCTTTATAATAACAACACCTCGCTTTTATGGATAGATAATAGACAGGAAAGAAGAGCAGAGAGTTTTAAAACTAATCCTCCAACTATAATTAATTATTTTAAGACCCGTGCCCTTGATTTGGAATTATCTTCGGTTATTCAAAGTGCCAGAAGGCTTCCATCAAACATTTCCTTAATTGCTCTTTTTGAAGTTAGGCAAGCACGATTCGTATTTATTCTTTTAATTGCAATGCTTATTGGAATGCTTTTAGACAGAAATAAGCCAAGAGCGTTGTTCTCTTTTATTTTATTTAGCGCCTTTTTTTTATTTTTTACTTATAACTTTAGAGTTAGTCCGCATTATCGGCACTTAATTCCAATTGCTATAGTGTTTTTATATTACCCAGCTTACATAATTCAGCAGATATTAGGTAATAAAAAAGCTATTTATTTATTGTTACTTGCTGTTTCATTTATTCCTTTAGCAATTTCTTACTCCAATAAAAGAATTATCAAAATATCTGCGCTCGATTTTTTTAATGTAGAAATTCCTTCCGACCAAAAAAACTTTTTAAGCTTTGCCAAAAAAACCTTTTTGGATAGCACAATCTTTGTTTTAGGAAACGAGGAAAGGTTATCTTATGACTGGATGGAAAAAGTTCCCGGAAAAAAAATTCCACATCCATTTTTAGAAAACTTTAAGGAAATGGAGGAATTTTTACTAAAAAACAACGCACAGTATGTAGTTATTGGTCCTTCTACGGCATTTTCTTTTCCGGAAATCTACAATCAATATTTTTTATATGATTCTGGAAGAACAGAAATTTTAAAGACCCCACAAAATTGGAAGCTTGTTTTTATAAGTCCGAAGGCAGAAACTGGTGAAAATCCAAGATTTATAATTTATGAAATTACAAAGTAAGCACTTTTTTTCATTTTTTATCTTTTATTTTGCCTTACGGATATTATTGTATTTTCTAAATCCTACAGAAGTAGGAGATAGTTACCGATTTTTAAATGCTGGGGAGTATATATCTAGACTTTCTTATCCTAACTTTGAAAAAAGGTTACCACTGTTTCCGTTTATTTTATCTTTTGGAGTTCGGTTTATTGATCCAATAATTTGGGGAAGATTTGTTGCTCAGGCAATTTCTTTTGGCGTACTTATTTTTACATATAAAATTGGTTCTACTTTATTAAAATCTAAAAACAAGGCGTTTTTGGCAGTGGTTTTAACAGCCTTTTCCCCACTTTTCTTTTATGGAACATCTAGAGTTCTTTCCGAGGGTTTGTTTTCTTTACTTATCTTAATTTCCTTTTGGTTTTATTTAAAAAAGGAAAGAAACTATTTTATTATTGGAGCACTATGTGGGCTTTGTTTTCTAACAAGATACGAGGGAGCAATTCTCGCGCTCTCCTATGGGATAGATCTTTTATTAAGAAAAGATTTAAAAAGCATCTTAAAAATGGCGGTTGGATTTTTACTTGTTTCGGCGTTTTGGGTTGTACGGACAGTTCATCTTTATGCAGGTGCTGGAAATTTTGAATATGCTAGCGAGCCCTTTGGTTTTAGCTATAATCCTAAATCTACCCTTGTTATTGTTTCCTCGTTTCTATTTTTGTTTGGGAATTTATTTATTAGCCCCGTTCTTATTATAAATAGCATAAAATACCTTTTTGCAAATTACCGCCCGATTGTAATTTATGTTTTTCTTTCTATTTTGTTTTTCTTTTTTTGGATAGCTGCGATGCCAAGGCTGTTTACCTATTTAATTCCAATTTTTTCCATTTTTGTTTTACACACATTACAATTTGAAAATGTTAACAGAAAAAAGTTAGTATTGTTTTTTGTATTTCTTGCATTTCAATTTTTAATCTTTAGATTTATATATCGTTATCATTTTTTGGTTTTGGGAAAAGAGTTTTTCGTACTGTTTATAGCAGTTTCTACACTTTCATTTTTGGCAATTCTGCTAAGAAGACAATCTATAGCACTTGTTTTAATTGTAATTTCTTCTATTGTTGCTTCGTTATCTTATACATATCATTATAGGAATATTTACCAAACTGTTTTTAAAGCTTGTGTAATGTTAAAAGATTTTAATGGAAAGATTGCTTATAGCGACGAAACAGGGGTATCCAGCTGGTATTTAAAAAATAAAGACACTTTGTATTTTGATTCAACCAGTGTTGAAGAATCGGTTGAATATCTAAGATCACAAAATGTTAAATGGGCTCTTGTAACCAACGAATTTGACGAATATAGAAGGCTGGTTTTTTTAGAAAAGAAAGATAATAAAAAAAATGTAGAGCTTGTTTCTAAGTTTCAGGAAAATGATGGTGGGTACATTAGATATTCTAAAATTTATAAAATAGTTTATAACTAACCGTCATGAAAAAACTAAGTATTGTTATTCCCGTTTACAATGAAGAAAAAACTCTTACTTCTATTGTATCCAAAGTGGAAGAAGTAAATTACCAGAATAAGGAAATTATTTTAGTAGATGATTGTTCCAAAGATAAAAGTCCTCAAATAATTAGCTCTTACAAAGATAAAAAGGGATTCGTGGTTTGCTTTCATGAAAAAAATCGAGGTAAGGGTGGGGCTTTAAAAACCGGTTTTACTAAGGCTACTGGCGATTTAATAATAGTTCAAGATGCCGATTTGGAATACGACCCACAAGATTATTTGAAGCTAATTGATAAATACAACGAAAATACCAATAAATGTGTAATATACGGATCTAGATTTATGGGAAATTATAAAGACATGTCCAACCTTCATTTTCTGGGAAATAAGCTTTTAACTCTTATAACCAATATTCTTTACGGTCAGACACTTACCGACATGGAAACTTGTTATAAATTAATTCCAAAAGAAATAATTACTAAAGTAGATATAAAATCCTTAAGATTTAATTTTGAGCCGGAAATTACTGCCAAGATTCTAAAAATGGGCTATAAAATTAATGAAGTTCCAATTTCTTATTCTGGAAGAACACTACGAGAAGGAAAACACATAACTTGGAAAGACGGCTTTTCGGCAATTTGGACTCTAATTAAGTTTCGTTTTGTTAACTAACTGTTTAAATATGACCTTCGTCCAAAGAAGCTCGGTTGCAATTTTCCTGTTAAGCTTTTTTTGTTATTTTTTTGTTTGGTTGGGACTATATTCTATTAATCAAAATAAAGTTTTAATTCAAAGCGAAGATACAATTCCAGCCACATACTTACCTATTTCAATTCTTAACAACAAAGGGTTTATATTAACCGATTATTATGAGTTTTTCATTAAAAACTGGCCAAATCCAGAAAATAAACTGGGAAAACCCTATTATTTGTTTAGAGATAGCGCCAATAAATGGGAATTTATCTCGGCTTTTCCTGTTATAACCCCCATACTCGCCACTCCATTTTTTCTTCCAATTTCAATTTTAAATATTCCTTATAGCTCTTCTTTTGTACCAATTATTGGAAGAATTAGCGCCTCTTTTTTTGTTGCCTTATCTTGTGTATTTGTATTTCTTTTATTATTTAAAGTTACCAAGAATTATAAAGTATCAATTTTAGCAACAATTTCTTATGCCTTTGGAAGTATTTGCTGGGGAACAACATCCCAAAGCTTGTGGCAACATGGAATAAACCAATTTTTATTAAGTCTTGGATTTTGTTTATTAGTTAACAATAAATCAATTTCGGCACTACCTTTTTCTTTGGCCGTTTTTAATAGACCCACAAATATTGTATTTGCAGTATGGTCATTTGTTTATATCTTAATTAAAGATAAAAAAAGCCTAATCCCATTTATTCTTTGGAGCCTGCCCCCACTATTTTTTCAACTTTGGTACGATACAACCTATCTTGGCGGATTATTAAACCATCCTTATAGTGTTCAGCAATTTACTAACTGGCAAGGCAGATTTCCCGAAGGGATTTTGGGTCTTTTAATTTCACCAAGCAAGGGATTATTTGTTCTATCTCCGGTTTTTATATTTTCCCTTTTGGGCATATGTTCTGTTATAAAAAGGAAAGGTTACTTTGAATATAAAGCTTTAGTACTTACGCTACTTGCTTTTTTTCTTATTATGGGAAAATGGATTCATTGGTATGGTGGTTGGTCGTTTGGCTACAGAATGGTATCCGAATCCCTTCCATTTTTGGCAATTTTTCTTGGGCTAAGCCTAGAAACACATTTAATAAAACCACGAGTAAAAAAGATTTTTCTTACCCTTCTGGTATTTTCCATTGCAATTCAGCTTACAAGTTTGGTGTTTGATTTTAGATATTGGCATGCTAGTTTTGACAACGGTCCCTACAATACAAGTTGGCTGTGGTCTGTAAAAGATTCAATGCTAGTTTACTTTGCAAAGTTAGCACTAATTAAGTTAAACATTTTATTGTGACCAAAAACATTTATTTAATTGCAATTTTAATACTGGGATTTTTTCTAAGAGTTATTGGGATTAACTTTGGATTACCCACAGAATTACACCCAGACGAGGGAAAATTAGTTTATCCCGCAATTTCAATGGCGGTAAATTTTTTAGATTCCCTTAAAGGTAAAGGTGATTACGCATACTTTAATCCTCATATTTTTTATTATGGGGGATTTTCAATATATTTGCTTTTTATCGCTTTAAAAATTTACTTTATTGCTACCAACTTATTTTTTGGAAACTACATGGTATCTCTTTTAGACGCCTTTTTAATTGCAAGATTAATTACACTCATATTTGGAGTAGGCACGATTTTTGTAGTTTATAAAGTTGCAAAACAATTTTTAAATGAGTCTAGTGCTCTACTAAGCGCGTTATTAATTGCTGTTTTTCCAACTCCAGTTGTTTTATCTCATATATTTTCGCATGACGTTATTGCTACTTTTTTTGGGATCACTTCTTTTTATTTTTTAATTAGAAAAAGGGTTTATGTTTCGGCTATAGCTCTTGGGTTGGGCGTAGGTACAAAGTATTACCCGGTTTTGTTAATGGTGGTTGTATTGTTTTTTCAATTTTATAAAAACAAAATCCCCTTATTTTTAAAAATTAGAAATATGGTTGTTTATAGTTTGTTAGTTTTTGGTTTTTTTTTAATTACCAACCCTCATTTTATAATTAGTTTTAATGAATTCTTTACAGACATAAAAACGCAAGCCTTAAGAAATTCTGGAGGGATTATGGGTGCTTCTAGTTCTAGATTTTTGTATCTTTTGCTTAATAACGACACATCCTCACTTGGAAAATTTATTGGAAATAGTGTGTTTTCTGATCTTGGTCCAATTGCATTTGTTATTAGTATTTTTTCTTTTATTTGGGTGTTTATTCAAAAAAACAGATTACTAAAATTGCTGGGAGGTTTTACCCTTTTTTATTTTTGCTTTGTTTCGTTTCCAGTTTCTAAAGAAATGCGGTGGTTAAATTTTTGCTTTCCTTTTTTCTCGATTATATTTGGTGCTTTTCTTGATAAAGTTTTTGCACCAAGTCGGCCTTGGAAATTATTGGGACTTTTATTAGTTTTTATTTATCCTCTTGGAAAATCACTTATTGTTGCAAATGCATTTGTAAGTGGTGATACCAGAGTAGAAGCAAAAAAATATTTTGAATCTACTGTTTCTTTGCACACAACGGTGTATAGCGACCCCCTGCTTGTTGCCAAACCTCCTTTTGATGACGATAAATACAAAGTTATAGAAATATCTCACCAGAAATACAATGTAAATAATGCCTTTAGTAACGAAACCCCGACACCTCTACCAACAAACAAAACCAGCCCTTATTTTGTAGTAACGAATGGGAAATATTTGGACTATTATTCTTCTTCCGATTTTATGTCCTTATTTCCAGAATTTAGCCAAAAATGGATTTCGTATTACAATAACATTAGAAAATCATTTAACTTTGTTGAGTGTTTCTATAGCAAAAAGGGGTTGTTTAATTATTATTTGGGTCCCGATATTTGTATTTATAATAACGAAACTTAAAATAACATGAATATTAAAAGCGTTTCGGTACTTAAAGATAGCGTATTTACAACAATCGCCGGTTTTGGGGCACAATTTTTAACATTTGTAGTATCAGCTTTCATTGCTTCGGAATATGGGGCATCTTCCAAAACAGACGCCTTTTTTTATGCACTTTCTGTTGTATTGGTATTTACTGCGTCTTTATCTGGGGTTTTAAAATCATCTTTTACCTCTGTTTTTCATCGTTTTGCTTTAGAATCAAAAGAGGAAGAAAAGAAAATTCTTTCTTCATTTTATTTTGCTTTTTTATCTGCTGTTATTTTGCTTTGGGTAGCATTTAACCTATGTTTTTGGATATTACTTAAATTTATAAAAATTCCAGGATTTATTGATAATTCCTTTCTTAATAAAATTCTATTTGAGCTTTCATTTTTGATAATTTTTAGCGGACTTGTTGATTGTATTTCTACAATTTACAATAGTTACCAAAAATTTATTATTCCTACTGTATCTCCAATAATAAGATCTATAGTATTTTTGGCTTTTGTAAGATTTACAATTAATTTTTTGGGTGTGGAAAGTTTGGCAATTGGAAATTCTTTGGCAGAGCTTGCCCATTTTGTAATTTTGATTTTTATCTTAAAAAGCCGTGGGTTGTATTTTGGGCTAAAAGCTACACTTCATCCTGCGGTAAAAAGAATGTTTAAAATATCGGTTCCTTCTCTTTTAAGTAATGCTACAACCAAAATAAATGAATTTATTGATAGTTCCTTTATGGCTCCGCTTTTGGTTGGTGGAGTAACAGTGCTAAATTACTCCAGTAAAATTTCATCTATCCCCACTGTAATACTAAGTGGCGGTTTTCTAACAGTAATTTTGTCGCACTGGTCTTTTACAAGAAGTAAAATTGGAATTGATGATTTAGGAAAAAGCATAAAAAAATCTCTGCTTTCCATAGCTTTTGTTTTTATCCCGATTTTATGCTTAATGTTTGTTTTGCGACTTCCACTTGTTTCTGCTATGTATCAAAGAAAGAATTTTTCACTAGATTTGTCCGAAAAAACGGCACTCCTTGTTGGGATTTATCTAATTGGAATTCTTCCTTTAATGCTTGGACGAGTTTTAACAAGGGCTTTTTTGGCTATAGAAGATACTTGGACGCCATTTTGGGTTGGAAATATAAGAATGGTAATTAATATAGCCGGCAACTTTTTATTTGTTTATTTATTTGGTTACGCTGGTATTCCAGTTTCTACCTGTATTGCTTCTTTTGTTTTGTTTACATTTATGATTATAAGATTAAGAAAAAAGATAAACTTAGTCTTTAATTTAATTGATTTTAAAGAGGTGGCAAAAATGCTAATTAGCGGGTTATTACTTGGGGTAGTTGTTAATTATTTGTTTGCGGTTGTAAGAAATATGGGTTTTTGGAGTGAAAGCGGTGGTTTTATACGCTCTGCTACTGTTCTTGTTTCCCTTTCTTTTATAGGTGTTGTTGTTTATACATTTTTTTCCTTCATTCTGAAGTTAAAAATTTTAAGTGAGATTATAGGTCTGCTTAAGAAAAGAGTATAAGATATGAACATTTGTATTTTTTCAACAACATATTTTCCAAATACTGGTGGGGCGGAAAGGTTTATACATGGTTTGGCAAATAATCTTATAGATTTAGGGGAAAATCCTTTAGTGCTAATACCCTTTAATAAAAAAATCTTAAAAGATTTTAACCCCAAATATACAATTTTGCCCTTAAGAATGCTGGGGATTTGCTCAAAATTAAAATTTACAATCGAATTAATATTGCTACTTAATCTTTTGTATTACCATTTAAAATATAAATTTACAGTAATTCAAGCGGTGGTATTATACGAGCCGGGTTTTGTGGCATGTGTTTTTGGCAAACTTTTTAAAATTCCTGTAGTGCTAAGACCAACAGGAGAAGATATCCAATATGATAAGCACTCTAATTATGGAAAAATACAAAATCCCAAATACGCCAGCAAAGTACTAAAAGCTTTTAATTTGTCATCTGCTATAGTGGCAATAAGCCCTACAATTAAAAGGAATATTTTAACTTTTTTTAATGAACAATTTGAAAATAAAATCATCTCTATAGAAAATGGTGTGGATATCCCAGAAAGTTTAAATAAATTAAAAACTGTACCCAAGGAAAAAATAAATTTGCTATCGGTTGGAAGAAATGTTCCAAAAAAAGACTACCCAACAATGCTTAAAGCAGTATCTCTTGTTAAAAATGAGTTTCCAAATATTCTTCTTACTATAGTTGGCGGTAACGAAGAATCTTTAATCCCATTAATTTCTAAACTTTCAATTGAAAATAATATTAAGTTGCTTGGGGTTTTTCCAAAAGACTATAAGGATTTTTCTAAATATCCACCAAAAGAAGTTTTGGATTTATATAAACAGGCCGATATTTTTGTATTTAGTTCCTTGGTTGAAGGTTGTCCCAATGTAATTTTAGAGGCGATTTCTTACGGCTTACCTATTGTTGGGGCCGATAGCCCCGGAACATGCGATTTTGTTTTAGACGGGAAAACTGGTTTATTATTTCCACAACAAGATTCAAATTCTATGGCACTTGCAATTATTAAGCTAATTAATAATAAAAAATTATATAAAACAATTTGCCAAAACCAACTTTCTATTGCCCAAAATTTTTCTTGGAAGCTGGTAGCTAACAAATATCTGGAGATGTATAATCAATTAGTAATGAGTGCTAGTATTTAGTGCTAGTGGTTAGGAATTAAGAAATAGAGAATAGAAGTTAGAAATTAATTAGAAATTAGTAATTAAGAATTAAGAATTAAAGAGTAGAGTACAGTTTATATTGTATGTATCTCTCAGTGGTGATTCCTTGCTATAACGAGGAAAAAAACATAAAAAGCCTTTCGGACGATCTTTATAAAGAGCTATCTGCTCTAAAAAAATCATTCGAGGTGATTTTTGTTGACGATGGCTCTAAAGATAACACTTGGAAGGAAATAGAAAATGCTTGTAATATTCATAAAGAGTATAAAGGGTTGTTGCAAATGCGAAACTACGGTCAAACAGCATCTTACCAAGCAGGATTTGATATTTCCAAAGGCGATTACATTTTAACAATATCTTCAGATAACGAAACCCCACCTTCTGAAATAAAAAAAGTAATAGAAAAACTAGACGAGGGGTTTGATATGGTTAACACCAACAGAGGAAATAGATACACCGAAGATGTGGGAAAATCTCTTTTTAAAAAAATCCCATCCGTTCTTGCCAATAGAGTAATTAATAAAATGTCTAATTTATCTATAAAAGATACCGGATCCGGTCTTAAGGGGTTTAAAAGAGTGTTAATCGAAAATATGAGTCTTTACGGCGACATGCACAGATTCTTACCTGCTTATTGTTCTATGTTTGGGGCAAAGATTTGCGAAATTCCGGTTTCTTATATACCAAGAACTTATGGTAAATCAGCTTATGGAAGTGTTGGTCTTTCTAGATCGTTTAAGGTTTTTTTAGATATAATCGCCCTTAAATTTTTGCTTTCTTTTTCCACAAAACCTTTTACCATGATGCCGATTAGGTTCTTTGGCGGGATAGGTTTTGTTTCCATGTCTTTAGGTTTTCTATTTTCCGCCTTATTGGCATTTGATAAGTTTTTTCATGGCTATAATATTGGATCAAGACCACTACTTTTAATCTCTGCTCTATTAATTATTTTGGGCTTTCAGTTTATTTCTCTTGGTCTTTTGGGCGAATTAATGCTTAGAATATATTACGAATCCCAAGGAAGAAGAACATACATTACAAGAAAACAAGTCTAAAATGTCCAAAAAATCCCTTATATACCGCTTGGTCTTTTCGCTTTTGGCGTTGTTTTTTTTGTATAGAGGAATAAATTTTTCAGAAATAATTGCAATTGCTCAAAAATCTAAAGTAGAGTATTTAATTTTATGTTTTTTAATGATCTGTGCCAATTACACAATAAGTGGCTTTAGGTGGAGATCATTAATATTTTTTTCTAACAACTTTAAAGGCAGAGGGGTATTAAAGTTAATTAAATTGTATTTTGTTGGAGCATTTTTTAATAATTTTATGCCAACTTCTATAGGAGGAGATGTTTATAAAGCATATATTCTTGGAAAAAACACGGCCGATCTTCCAAAAGCAATTGCTTCTACTTTATTAAACAGACTTTCTGGAGTTTTTGTTCTTTTTTTATTTTCCACAATTTCCTTAACAATTCTACTTGGGTTTTGGGGGATATTGGTTTTTGCCCTTTTTTGGATTATGGCTCTAGGTGGATTAATAATGCTTTTTTTAATTTCTAAGCTGTTTCCTGAGTTTAAAAAATATTCCGACGCCATTTTTATTTACAAAAATCATAAAAAGGAGGTTCTTTTCTCGCTTGGCTTTTCTGTATTGGTTCAAATTGTAGCCAACCTGGCGCAATATTTCTCAGTTTTGGCAACAGGTTCTTTTGTTTCTTTGCCACAGGCGTTTTTTGCCTTTCCATTAATTGGCTTTGTAAGCTTTTTACCTATATCGTTTAATGGATTTGGTTTACAGGATTTTATGTATAAAACATTTTTAGGGTATTGGGGAATACCTGTTGCTTTTTCATTGGCTTCTTCGGCACTTTTTCACTTTATTCGTCTTCTTACAAGCTTAATTGGTGGGGTGTTTCTT
>Ga0172371_10002608_pt1 | contig 28510 bp, 18 predicted proteins | sample Lak12m_FD_114543 | JGI IMG/M metagenome (GOLD analysis project Ga0172371, IMG submission 114543) | Freshwater microbial communities from Kabuno Bay, South-Kivu, Congo - kab_022012_12m | ecosystem: Environmental > Aquatic > Freshwater > Lake | place: Democratic Republic of the Congo: South-Kivu...
AAAAAATCCCGGCTCATCACCGGGATTTCTATTTAAAACATTTTAATATTACTTTGTTAAGGTAACTTTCTTTACTACACTGGTTTCGTTTGTATTGACAGTGATGAAATATACTCCTGCCGATTGATTACTCAAATCAATACTGAATAAACCACCTTTGCTGTTTACCATGCTTTGAGTGCTCATCTGCTGACCTAACATATCTGTTACTGTTATTTCAAGACTGGTGGCTACTGGTAACTCAACTTCTAACATAAACTGTCCTGTGCTTGGGTTTGGATATACCTTTACCATTTTGTCCATATCACCTTCTTTTATTGATATGCTCTTTGGACATTCTTCTACATTAACAAAACGGGTAATTTCGTCTGCTTTATTACCTGAATTATCTGTAGAATTGTATATAATTGTATATAAACCAATATATCGGTTGATATAATAATCACTAAAGTAAGTACCTGTTGTTGTTATTTTTACAGTAGCATCATAATTATCACTAACAGTTGCTGTTATTGCTGTTAAGTCTAAGGTATCGTAACGGCAAATATTGTAGATAATATTTCCTACAAGTGTTATTACTGGTTTCTTGGTATCAACTACTCTTACTGTATAACTGATCATGCTGCTATTGCCTGTTTCATCTTCTACCTTGTAAGTATAGGTGTAGTCCCCAAGAGTTGTGGCTGCCTTATTGTAGCCAAATGTGCTTATATAGGTCCCTCCGTATGTCTCCTTCAACTGACTGGTACTGTTGTAGTTGTCTGTTACTGTCATAAATGGCATACTGAATATATCAAATACCTCAAGGGTGATGACATCTCCATCCTTATACGGGGGCTTAATGGATATGACCGGTGATAAGGTGTCTATCACTGTTACTACCCTTTGTACACTCTCAGGACCATTCCCGTTACAATCGGTTATACTGTACGTCAATGTGTAGGTCCCTAATTTATGTATATCCACTTTCCCATCTACTATTACATTCAGATTCTTACAGTAATTGTCGGTTACTATCACTCCAGGATCTGTAAAAGTACTATGTACTAATAGTGTCATTGATGAATATCCTACCAGATTGATGGTCGGTTTTTCCAAATCTCTTACACTGATATATCTTGTGGCTTTACTCATGTTCCCATTATTGTCGTAGGCTGTGTATTCTATCGTGTAATCACCCAGCTTCGATGTGTCTAATGTACTTACTACTTCTACCTTGTCTAACTTTGAACAGGTATCATTTGCTGTGTAGCCTGCATCTGTGTACTGGGTATATACATTGATCGTGTCATTTATCACCCCTTTTAAACTAAGTTCAGGTGGTATCAGGTCGGGGGTTACTATCAGTATCCTGCTCTTGTATGCCTTGTTATCGTATGGATCCTTTGCCTCATAATCATACGTGTATTCTCCTATCTTCTTGCAGTCAAGATTTGTTCCTTTGTCGGTTACTGATACTACTCCTGCTATGTTGTCGTAGGCTGTCGCTCCTGAATCTGTATAATTACAGTTGCATTGCTCTATATATACTGTGTCCTGCCCCTTTAGTGTGATTTCAGGTGGCGTGCCGTCTGGCCTGATCACTACACGGTAGTCTTCTACTTCACCATATAACTTGTTGCCACATGGCAGGTTGCTCATGCTACCAAGTGCTGTCGATACACGCATCCTGGTCGATCCTAACGTGGCAGTCGTTGGTACTGTAAAGGTTACATCCCACGACAATGTCTTCGCTGAACTTTCACTACCTATCATCTCACCTGCATCTTCAAAGTCTCCGTCTATGTTCCAGTCAATCCATACTTTCCTGTTCATCTCATTAAAAATTGAGTTACGCTCTACGGTTAGCTTGTAACTCCCCTGTACATCCAGATAGGTCCAGTAATCATTCGAATAATTCGTATAGGCTGACTTCCCTATTCCTGTGCTATTGTTGATACTGGCTAACTTTACCTGACTGATGCCTATGTCTGCATTTAGATTCGTTGCTGTTGGCTTGCAATATCTTATGCTATATATATAATCATTCTTTGTCAATGAGTCGGTATAAAACATATCATAGGTCGAATATAAGGTGATATCGTAATATCCTGTGTCTTCAAACCTGATAATTGGATTTCGGCTTGTTTTGCTCGTCCCGCCTACAAAAGTATAACTCGGTATCTTGTTGTTCTGGGCATCCAGCATCGAATCCGGATATATCTTCCATAACCATCCATTGGCACATCCGTGTACATTGTTTACATTACCATGCGTCAAATCTGTGAATTTTACAAAATCTTCTCCTGCAACAGGTTTCCTGATGTCGGCTGTGAAGTCAGGGGTTGGGGCGGCTGCAGGTTGCTCAACTACTATTGTCTTTGTCTTGCTTGAGGTACCTCCACAATTGTCAACCTGCAAGGTTACCTTGTAGGTGCCTGGGAAAAACATAAATGTATATGTTGGATTCGGCTCAAAGGCATCGAAAAATCCATCTTCATCAAAATCCCAACTGTAATTCAGGGCATCTCCCTTGCTCTTGTCCTGAAAACTAACTGGCATGCCTAAACATACTGTGTCGGGCCTGTCAAAATCTGCTGTCGGGCCTGGAAATACTGCTGCTGTACCATACCACTGCCCTTCCCAGCCTGTGCTTACGGTGGCAGTATTCGTTACCCACTCTATATACATCTGGCCTGTATTTGACTTGAAACTCTTCTGAAAATTAGCATCTGTTATCAAACCCGTCATCCCTGATGGATAATTGGTAGTATTATATAGTTTCTTCCCCTGATTGTTCTTCCCTTCATATATCCTGAAATAGTCTCCTGATGATACATTGAAATTCTTGAATTCAAATGTTAAATCCGAGGCACATGGCTCTAAAAATATATTACAGTTTACATTGTTGCTGTAATTGCTTAATGGGCCTCCGTCATCATATAACAATCCGTATAAACTCTTTGTTACTGTCGGAAATGCAAACATACACATCCATTGCGATGGCTTTACTACTATGTACGCATCTTTGCATAACGAGTCTGTTCCTCTTACATTCTTTACCTTCAGACATACCTTGTACTTCCCGGGATAATCAAAAGTAATCAATGGATTCTGGGCGCCTTTGTGGGACGGGGCCAAATATGTATGTGATGGCATCTTGCCTCCTAATACTGGATCATATACCGTATCAGGATATACACTCCATGTCCATTCTACAGGACAGTATTTTGATAAATCATAAAACTGTACCGGATAACCTGTCTCTACTATATTCAAATCTGCTACAAAGTCTGATACTGGCTTGTAAGCTGGCGTATCTATCACGATAATCTTGCTAAAGGTGTCTCTCCCTCCACAATTCTCTGTTATTAACATGACTGTGTCTATGCCAGGTGTTGCAAATAACTTCGTATAATGTAAATCACTTGTCTGATATTGACCGTTCAGATACCACCAATACCCTTGTAGTGCTTTTGCTGTGGCTACGTTGGCAAATGTTACTGGCGTACCAAAACATACCGTGTCGTCTGTCAAAAACTTCGACTTTGGCTTCTGTACCGGATAGGCTGATTCATCTGCTCCTATCGCTGTCTCATAAATACATCTTGAATCTCCGTCAACATCACTCTTCAATTTAAAATCATTCTTGAATTTTATTGGTGGATACACTGAATTGATGTGATAATCTGTTCCGCTGATAAATTTTGGATCTTCATTGTCAAGTGAGCCTGCATCATGAGTGCCTAAAATACCTGTTATTGCTTTAAATTCTGTTAGTGTTTTTACATTATAGGTTGAACCTGCATCATATAAGTAAAAATAATAAACTCCTGCTGCATTTTTATTATACATGTAGTCATTTCTATCTATCATGATACCGTTTGGATAATATAGATAATACAGGAAACCTTTATTCTTTGTATAAAAAATATTATTAAACACATTTGTTCCAGTCGGGTAATAATAAGCTCTGAGGCAATAAGCATAATCACCGCTATTCACATCACCTTCAATAACAACGGTATTATGCAATACCTGATTTCGATAACAATAGTAATATAAAGTAATTGCTTGCTGATAAGAAACATTCAAAAAGTTAGAAATGATATTATTAATAATAAATGAAGAATCATTTCCGGTTCCATAATAATTCTCGTAATACAGGTAAACACCATATCTGCCCGGATTCATAATGTTACCATCTATACGTGATGCAACACTAAAATATGAATAAAGTGCATAGGCTTCGGCATATCTGAATGTATTGATTCTGTTTTGAATAATGTAGTTTCTTTTACAGTAATATGCCCAAATACCATAATAATACTGATTTTTCAAGATATTTCCTTTGATAACATTACTGTCGATGCCCGGATTATTAGAGGTAACCCCACTGATAGCTACACCTATATACCCATAGTTAATATCATTATTAAGAACTGTATTGTAACTACCATTGGCGGCATATCCGCTGTAAGAAGTTGCACTTGATGAGAAAAGAACAACATTATAACTACTGCTTGTTGATATGTAAGCATTTAAAGCGCATCCTTCAACTTTATTATACTGTGCATTGTTATGGAACCAGACCACGCAGTAGTTAGAGCTGGTTGCATTGAAAGTCATATTTTTAAAAGTAAAATATTTGGCAGCATCAAAATCAAGCATGGCCTGTGACGAACTCGTTATAATAGTGGTAGTTTTTGAAGCACCTTCAAAGGTAACAGTATTGGTACTACTCATACCAACTATTGGTGTTAGTTTGATTGCTTCATTATATGAACCTGCTGCAACTTTGAATAAAACAGGACCAACAATACCACACGAGGCAAGTTTTGTCAGTGCAGCATTGATTGAAGTAAAGTCAGCATTTGATGGAGCAATTGTGAAAGTTCCCGACATTCCTGTACAAAAATTTTTGACAAGTGTATCATTTGCCTTATTATTGTCAGGCGTGGAGTCATTTGTATTACCTACCCAAGCTTTCAGCACGTGATTTCCGGGCGTTGTAACATTTACAGGATTCGTAAAAGTATATTGATGTGATTCACCAGGGCCTAATTTTATTGTTAATCCGGTTTTAGGATCTTTCGGAAAATAATTATATACTAAATCAGGGGTTCCATTATTTAAACTCCAGCCCAGGTCGAACCATTTAATAGTGTCGGCTTTAAAATTTGTTACTTTTACAGTTAATTTGTTATTACCAACTTTAAAAACTGTAGGAGAATCTATATTTGACAGCGAAGCATCAAAGCCTGAGAGTGAAAGAATGTATATTGTATAATCTTCAGCTTCACCACTGTAGGTATTTGGGCCACATGATGATGGTGCAACACCTAATCCACCATAGTCGCTGATCACTCTCATCCGTTTAGGTCCTGCCGAAGTTGAAACAGGAACGGTAAACGAACCATAATAATACCCACTTGCAGCTACATTTCCTGATGATATTACCAATTCTCCAACATCTAAAAAATCACCATCATTATTATAGTCAATATAAATACAAAACCATGTAGAGTTAGAGTTTCCAACCTGAACAGTACAAGCAACGGCTGAACCGGGCAGGTGAGTGGTCGTCATAGTTGTATAACTATTATAATTGGCTACATTAGTAGGACAACCCGTTGTATTGGTGATTGTTCCTATTTTTACATACTGTGTGCCAATTTGGTAATTCGCTGTATTATTCCAACTTGGTGTACACCAGGTTTGTGAATATAAGTAATTTAAACTGATTATTAATAATGTAACAGAAAGTGTAAAAATTTTTTTCATATACTACAGCATTAAAAGTTTATAAATCATTAAGTTTTAAACCTTTTTTAGGTTTAATATTAATGCAAATATAATAAAGAATAATTATTTAAAATAAGTTTAATAAAAAAATTTAGTTTAAATTTTTTAAATGAGGATTTTTAAGAAATTCAGATTAAGCGATAGCATTTTGAAAATTTGATAAAGTTGAAATTCTTAAGGCGATATTGGTTCATCCTGATCTAAAAATCTTAGATTTTTTTTATCAAAATATTAGATTTTTTTAATCATTTCAGTATTAGAATGAAATCTGATATTGAATTTGGGATAAAAAATTGAAGTTATTTCTTTCAGACTAAATTAGAAGTTATTTTCGCATGCTCAAATAAACCCAATGGCAAGCAAGTGTAAATTAAGATATTGTCTAATAATTTGTTTAGGTATTATCTTTTTTTCTGCACATGGAAAATCTAACATTGCTCAGGATGGGAAATCGCTTTTTAAAGAAAATTGTGGGAGTTGTCATGAACCTGGCCGTGTATTGACAGGCCCGGATATTCAAAAAATTTCACAGCGCAGAACCAATGAATGGCTTATTAAGTTTATCAGGAATTCAGAAGAAATGATTAAAAATGGGGATGATGAAGCTATTAAAATTTTCATGGATTTCAAACAAGTTAAAATGCCAGCTGTTAACCTTTCTGACAGTGAGATAGTTTTGATCATCAATTATCTTGATACAGTCAAAGTTGATTCGTTTCAACAAAATTCAATGGATTTTAATATTAAAAGTTTAAAATCAGGCAATGATGCAAATAAATTAAAAATCTGGATAACATTATTTATAATTGTTTTGCTTTTACTGATTATCAGTAAAATTCAACCGAAGACATTTCAAAAAAACAAAGTGTTACTACTTTTTAAACTTTTATATAAAATAAAACAAGTTGAAAGCATCATTCCTCTATTTATTACCCGTTCAGTTTTGTTGATTTTTTTATTATTTTTTTTATGGAACTCATTTAATAGTTACAGGAAGTATTTAAAAAACAGGTTAATTAACGATATGATTTCAACTGTAGAATTTTCGCATCAACAGCATTATTCAGATTACCAAATCAATTGTATTTATTGTCATGTTGCTGCAAAAGATAATTTTTTTGCCAATATACCCTCTGCCAACCACTGTATGAAATGCCATCAATACATTAGAAGTGGAGAAAATACAGGAAGAAATGAAATCAATAAACTTGTTTCAATATATAGTAAAAATCTAAATTACCAGCACAAAACAGGTTACAGGTTCAGGAAGCATGTTCGTTTTGATCATGGTTTGCATGTTACTTCAGCTCAAATTAGTTGTGTTACCTGCCACTCTGATACAAACAATGTAACAATAAGATATCGTCAGTTTAGTATGAAATGGTGCAATGAGTGTCACCAAAGAAACAATTATCCCAAACAAAACAAATTTTATCCCTGGTATTATAAATCAGCAAATTATGTAAAGATAAACAACGATTGTATTTTGTGTCATTATTAAAAATGGAAGAAAAAATAAATATAAACGAAAATAGCCTGTGGAGCGAAATTGATGAAATAAACAATAATCAATTGGTTTCTGAGGATTTATTAAACTGGAAAACCAGCAGAAGACATTTTTTAATGCTTGCAGGGAGTGGAATTACTGCCATTACACTGATAAATGCCTGTCAGAATAATCCAATAAAGAAAATAATGCCCTATTATGCTGATTCTGAAAAAAAAATTCCAGGAAAAATCTCATATTATAGCAGTAGTTGTAGTATTTGCCCTGTGCATTGTTCTATAAAAATTAAAACATTTGAAAACCGTCCTGTAAAAATTGAAGGAAACAGCAATTCAGAACTAATAAATGGAGGGCTTTGTGTTGCGGTACATGCTTCGTTGTATGAACTATATCATGAAAAAAGATTAAAACATCCATTTATAAAAGCTAAATTAAGTTCTTTGGCGAAAACCAAATCACATTTATCACAGTTGATACAAAATGCAAGAATCTCTGATTCTCCTATTGTTGTTGTTTCTCAATCTATTCAAAGTGCCATAAGTAACAATCTTTTCAGTCAGCTATATTTAAATGAAAAGAATTTCTATCATTATGTACATGAAAATCAATTAAATACTCAAGAAATCAGCGTTTATCAAAGGTATTATGGAACAGCGTGTAACCCACTTCATCAATTTGAAAAAGCTATTATCATTGTCGGTTTCGAGAGTGATTTTTTAAGTAATCCTTTAAATGTTAAAAAATATTTATCAGGAAGAGATGTTGACACAAGCTACACATCTTCATTTCATATTCAATTTGAAAGCAGATATAGTAAAACCGGTGCCTTTGCTGATAAGCGTTATCCAGCAAATTTTCATCAACAAATTGATATTCTCAAATCACTTATCAATGAAGTCCAAAATCCAGATATTTACAAAGCCAACGCAAATATTTCAGATAGAGATGAAGCTTTTCCGATTAGAAAATTAGCAAAAAAACTGATTGAGTTCCGCGGCAGGTCAATCATTATCTCAGGTATTCAGGACAATTATTTCCAGGAATTATGTTTTAAATTAAACTATTTGCTTGGAAATCACAATCGTACAATCACAAATGTTCCTGTAAACCAGATTGTCAAGGGAAATATTGATTTTACTGAAATAAATGAAATTGTTAAAGGTAAATCAGATTCTCTGGTTATTTTTCTTAATACGGATTTAATTGCAGTTGATAAATTAAATCAATTAATTCAGGATACCCCTCAAAACAAAATCAAACAGGTTATTCTTACATCATTTCAATCTGAAATATGTGCAAATGCTGAGGTTTTGATTCCTGATTTACACTTTACTGAGTCATGGAATTGCTTTCATAGTCACAATGAATTACATATTTGTCAGGCTGTAATTCAACCCCTTGTCGATGGTATGCAGGCTGAAGATATTTTACTAATGTTAAACAATCATGACACAACTGTTTATGAATACTTTAATAACATACTTGAAAAAGATTATTTTACATTACAAAACATCTATAACGATTTTCAACTGTATTTAAAAGAGGTTTTACATAAAGGAATTATTAAAATTACACCTCCATCGACCAATAATTTCCCTTCAAAAAATGATGTGATATTTGATAAAGGTAAGTCAGAGAAAAGAGTTACAACAGTTTTGGTCTATAAAATGTATCTGGGAAATTATTATTCATATAATCCACTTTTACAGGAATTACCAGATCCGGTAAGTAAAACAAGCTGGATAAACTGTTCGTATGTGTCTTCTGATTTTGCTAAAACACTCTCATTACAAAACGGAGATATTATTGAAATTAAAAAAAACAATAAAACAGTATTATACCCTGTGTGTATTCAGCCTGGCATGGCTGATCATGTGATAGCAATCCCATTAGAATTTACAGACATAAACAACAAGTCAATCATTTCAATAACAGGCAATGAAGATTTACATTTACCATTGATATTGACAACTGTAACTATAAGTAAAGCACATGGAAACATTAAATTAATAAAAACGCAGCAAACAACGATTATTAATAACACAAATCTTATTCCTGAGTTTGAGCTAAATCAATATCTGGGATATAAGCGCAGTGAAGAGAGAATTAAACAAATTTCAGAAACAAAGAGTAAATATTCACCACAGTGGGCCATGGTGATTGACTTAAATAAATGTATTGCATGCGGAGCTTGCCAAATCAGTTGTCAAACAGAAAATAATATACCGATAGTGGGGCCAACAGAATCAGGTAAACACCGACAAATGCACTGGATACGAATTGACAGATATTATCATGGTAAAATTTCAAATCCTGAGATACGATTTATCCCTGTGATGTGTCAACATTGCGAAAATGCCCCATGTGAACCTGTTTGTCCGGTTGGTGCAAGCAGTCATAGTCAGGAAGGACTGAATATGCAAAATTATAAGCGATGTATTGGTGCTCGTTTCTGTAATGCAAATTGCCCCTACACTGCCAGAACATTTAATTACAAAGGGTATTCACAAAATGAGTATTTTGAATCGGAACAGTTACAACTCATGTTAAATCCACAGGTTAGCATCAGAGAAAAGGGGGTTTCAGAGAAATGTAATTTTTGCATTCAACGGATACAGGAAGCAAAACGTGAAGCAAAACTGACAAATGACATCATACCTGAAGAAAGAATGCAAACCGCATGTTCTCAATCCTGTCCGGCAGGTGCCATACTTTTTGGTGATATTTCAAATCCTGGGAGCAGGGTTTACAGGTTATCAAAAGGCAAAAGGGCATTTAAATTACTGCATGAAAAAGGTACCAAACCAAATGTTATCTATCTGAGTAAAGTCCGAAATAATATATTTCTTGACAATGATGAATCATAAATTGATATATAGGATTATTTCAAGTTGGCAGAATAAAGATTTTACTGCAAAATGGAAGATATTATTCATCTTATCTATTTTGTTTTGCCTCCCCGGACTATTGTCAATTTATTTTATATTTAAAGAAGGACTTGGAATTTTACCCCTAAACAGTACTGTTGTCTGGGGTCCACTCATTGTAAACTTTATTTTCTGGATAGGAATTGCTCATGCTGGCACCTTTATCTCATCAATTTTATTGCTTTTAAAACAAAGCTGGAGGAATGAAATTCATCGTTTTGCCGAATTGACTACGATATCAGCCATTATTATTGCTGCCATGATGCCAATTATTCATTTAGGAAAACCTCAGTTTTTTTACCGCTTATTTCCTCTTTCAGATATTACAGGAATATACCTTTTAAATTTTAACAGCCCATTGATTTGGGACTTTTATGCTATAATTACCTATTTCTTTGTTTCTTTACTTTTTATTTCAACAGATTTATATCCTGAAATAAAACAAAAGCTTACAAAACGAAAACATCCATCAATTTTACAAAATGAAATTGATCGATTTGGTATCGGCTATCAGATAAAAAAAAGAAACATTCAGTATCTGCTTGCACTTCTTGCAACTCCACTGGTCATTAGTGTTCACAGTATTGTTAGTTTTGATTTTGCAGTAACCATACGTCCTGGCTGGCACAGCAGTATTTTCCCATTTTATTTTGTCATTGGAGCCATTATGTCAGGATTTGCTATGATTGGGCTTTGGGCACCTTTTGTCAATAAACGACCTGATTTACATGGAAAAATCAATTCAATACATTATCAGGCTATCTCTAAAATAATATTAGGTTGCTCAATTTTATTAAGTTTTGTCTGGCTTAATGAAATACTGACTGTTTTATTATTAAATGATTCAGGGGAAATCAATCAGTGGATAGGAAAATTTCGACCAGATATGTTACTACCTTACTCAATTTCCATCATAAGTATATTGGTTTTACCCCATATATTCTGGAAATCTGTTAACAGGGATAATGAGTCACTGTTACAGTTTTCGAGTTTAATTATTCTGATAGGAATGTGGTTCGAACGTTTTGTAATAGTTGTTGGAAGTGCTAAAGGACCAGCACTCCCCTCACAGGAAGTAAATTATGAGCCCAACCTGTATTCAATATTTCTAAACATCGGTATTGTTGCTTTCTTCACTTTATTTATGCTCCTGTTTATTAGGTATTTGCCTTTGATAGATTATTATAAACCAGCAAAAGAAGAACATGAGTAAGCCTGAGACAGTAAATAATTGTATCATCACTTTCTCTACAGAAAATGAGAGCATTCGTGCAATGAAATATTTTGAAGAACGACAAATTGAAACCATTGAAATACTGTCAGGTGAGAATAAACAGGGCTTTTTAAAAATGCGACATTATACTTTAATATGCGGCATTTCAGGCTTTATCCTTGTATTTTTTCTTCAATTATTGATACATCGAAACCATCAAATTATTGTTGGAGACAAAAACACATTCAACCTGCTGACCTTTATACCTGTATCATTTCTGTCAGGTATATTTTCATCTACATTGTGTCTTGCTTTTTTCTTTTTCAATCAGCAGAATAAGAAGAATATTTGTGCTGATAAATTTCACATAATCATTGAAAGTGAAAAGTTTTTAACAGTAAAGGATGAATTTGACTTATATTTTCCGGAAGCCAAAACAAACAAGAATAACAATTAATATGAAAATCCAAATGAATCGTATTGTAAACACCTTCATTTTAAAAGTTATTGTTGTGTCAATACTTTTTCTACAATTATTGTCGTGTCAGAAAACAATTGATGAAAGTAAAAAAGCACCAAACATAAAAAAAGCACAGGGTGCTGTATCAGAAAATAAAATTGAAGATGATAATAACCTGCCAAATAACAATGAAGGTTACGCAATGGCTGTGGCGTTAACAAACCCTTTGAAAAACACAAAAGAAAACATCAGTTTGGGTAAAGCTTTATATAGTCAATATTGTACACATTGCCATGGTAAAACTGGTAATTCTGAAGCACCTATGATATCAAAAAACAAATATCCAACACCTCCTTTGTTCAAAAAAAGATTACCCACAATTACACAGGGACAAATGTTTCATTCGATTTATTATGGTAAAAATCAAATGCCTGAAAATAAAAATGATTTGAGTAAACGGCAAATATGGCTTTTGATAACCTATATTTCTACTTTTATTACACCCAACGATACGATAAAATAATGAATTCTATCAAGCAAATTTTTACCCGAAAGTCGATATGGATATTCATTATCTTCCTTCTTTTATTGTTGCAGATAATTGTACAACCTATCCATCAAGTCATTAAAATTTTATTTATAAATGCTCTTGTTTGTAATTTATTTTTAACACTTTCAGTCATATCTGTTCATTTATTGGCAGGTGTACATATCATAACATCAGCAAAGTGGAGCAACAGACAATTAAAATACAGCATCCATTCTGCTAAAATTTTCGATATTTTACCTTATACATGGCTGATAGTTATTGCATTATCAGGTAGCTTTGTTAATTTTACCTTCTCGTTTCCTTCATTGATTGATTTATGGAAATATCCACTTTTCATTTACCTGCGTACTTTTTTTCTTTTATTTTTATGGAAAAAAATGACATCATTAGATTTTAATACAGCTTCTGATGATAGTTTTTTCTTACTTAATCAAAGAAAAATAATACTGAATTTCATTATTATCATTTTCACTTCTGTAATTTTCATTTACGACTGGCTGATGATAATTCCAGAAAATCCTTTTATCAACTTATGGACAGTGCAAATGATAGTTGATTCACTTCAAATCGGGTTGGCTGTTTCTATCCTTGGCTTGCTAAATCAAAAGAACGAAAATTTTGAATTTACACTGTTGAACAACAACCGAAAATACTTGCTAACATTATCTTTTGCATGGATTTATTTAAACTTTTGCTGGTGGCTGATTGCCTGGTATGCAGGTCTTGCTGAAGAAACTGCATTGATAAACGAATATTTTTCATGGCCAAATATTATGTTTTCAAGCTTTAGCATTCTGTTAAATCTCGTTATTCCATTGGGTTTACTGCTTAAAAAATCCAGTTCAAACCTGGCAAAAATGCTTATAATTGCTTCTTTGAGTGTGCTTATAGGTAAATATGTCGATTTACTGGCTATACTTTTTCAATCTGTTTACAATTGAAATGCGGTTTTGTTTGATTTTTTTAAAGTAGTAGAAATTAATTATTTGAATATATCTATTCAATTTTATCTAACAGTTCTTCAGCTTTCTTTTTGTATTTTCCTCCTTCGGCTATAACCTCTTTCAGCCATTTTTTCGCCATTTCAAAATCTTTTACTTCAAAATACGATAAGGCCAGAAAATATTTAGCTTCGTAACCAGTATTGTTTTTATTGTTGGTTATCTGATTCAAATAATCCTGCGATTGTTTGTAATTTCCTGCTCGGTAATTCATAATTCCCATATTCAATAAAACCTCACTATTATCAGGATCAGCAACAACAGCTTTATTCATTAATTCAAGTGCATTGGCAACATTGCCTTTATTATATTCAATCTGTGCATTTTGAACGTAAAAATCAACTAATTCTGAACTATCAGTGACTACTACTTCTTTCTTCTGTTCAGCAACTTTTTTACCTGCTGCTTTTTTATTTTGGCTTTCCACAACTTGTATTTCTGATAAAGAAATATCATCATTATTGTTTTTTTTACTGTCAGCAACAGGTTTATCAGTGTTAAGGGATTTATTTTTTTCAGCTAATGGTATGTCAATGTCTTCCATCAGCACCATACTTTCATTGTGTGTTTCATCGGTTGATTCTGAAAAAGTACCTGTTTTAACTGAATTTTGATAAACAGTCACATCCTTTGGTTCAATCGCTTTACTGCTGTTCATGGCAATCATTTTTTCAGCTTCGGTCAGCACAACATCCTCTGTGTCGGCTTTTACCATTTCAGCTTCTGAAACTGATTCCTTTTTTACTGCAAGTTCATCATTAGCTGGTTTGATGTCGTATTTGCTATCTGTAATTAAATTACGAATGACAAATATTGATGTTATAATAATGATAACTGCTGCTGCGAAGGAATAATAAAGATAGCTGTTTGGTGCATTTTTTCTGCTTTTTAAAGTAATTTTATCTATTTCATGATTGATTAAGTTAACTTCAGCATGAATATCTAATTGACCTTTAAAATCTTTGTATCCTCCAATGGCATCGTTACAAAACTCACAATTTTTACAATGAGTTTCAAAAATAATCCTTTGCTCATCACTCAATTTCCCTGATAAATATTGTTCATAAATATCAGGTGAAGGACAACCCTCAATATTCAGTATTTTGAGTTTTTCATTCATTATTATTACGGGTTAATAAAATTTTAAGGTTTCTCTTTCCATTTTGAATATAGCTTTTTACTTTACTATTGTCAAATCCAGTAATTTCAGTAATTTCCTGGTACGACTTATTATTAAGATAAAACAATTCAATACAAACTTTTTGTTCATCTTTCAGCTCATCAATAGCATTTTTCAACATGTTATTGTCATAAATGTCTAAATGATGCTGTTCATCGTCAATTTCCATATCATTGTTGGTTTTTATCAGAAGTGATGGCTCATCAACAGTATATTCATGTTTTATTTTACGCAAAATCATCAGGCAGTGATTTCGGGCTACCATGTAAAGCCAGGCTTTAAAATTGTCAATATTATGGTTTGATAAATCGTTAAGTAGTTTTTCAAAAATATCGATTACAGCATCTTTGCTGCTATCTTTTTCTTTAAGGTATTTGAGGCAAACACCAAAAACAAGGTGAGAATATCGCTTATACAGCACTCCAATGATTTCTTTGTCACTGGATTTATTATATAAATCTAAAAGTTCTTTATCGCCTAAACCATGATAATCGGGTTTAAGTACTTTCCTGAATATTCGAAACTTTTCTGACAAATGAAGTGCTGAAAATTTCTTGCAAATTTAGCATTAATGAAATATTATGTATCCGTTTGGGAAAAAGTTTTGCCAGGCACAATAGCAGGATAATAGTAATAATCATAACATTATTCCATAATTTTTGAAAAATTTAACAGACAGCTGATTTATTGAACCAGTGGTTGAGCATTCTGAATAGTTCTTCAGACTGAAAGGGCTTGGTAATATAGTCGTTCATTCCCTGAAACATACATTTTTCAAGCTCTTCACGCATTGCACTTGCAGTCATTACTATGATAGGAATTTTCGACTTGTATTCTTCCCTGATTATTCTAGTAGCTTCATATCCATCCATCACTGGCATCTGCAGGTCCATCAAAATTACATCAAAATGGCTTAGCATGGCTTTATCAACAGCTTCCTGACCATTTTCTGCAATTTCTATCTGTAATCCCCAATTCGACAATACTTTTTTTGCCAATAGGATATTCACTTTATTGTCTTCTACCAGTAATACTCTTTTGTTACTCCAGTCGATAGCACTCATATCATTTACCTGAAGATTTGATTGTTCTTTTACAGCTTCCATATCTTTCTTATAAGTTAGAGTCAATGAAAAAGTTGAGCCTTTATTTACTTCACTTTTTAGCCAAATTTTACCACCTTGCAACTCAACCAATTGTTTGCAAATAGAAAGTCCCAGGCCGGTACCACCATATTTACGTTCAGTATCTATATTGGCTTGTGTGAAGCTTTCAAATATAAAATCATGTTTTACGGGTGGTATTCCTATGCCGGTATCACTAATGTTGAATATTAAAACTGCCTCTTCTTTTGTTTCCTGCAACAAATCAACAGAAAGTTTTACATATCCTTTTTCTGTAAACTTTAACGCATTTCCAATCAGATTTACCAAAATCTGGTTTAACCTGTATTTATCACCTTTCAATATTTTTGGTATCTGCTCATTAAACTCAAACAAAAGGTCAATATTTTTTTCCTGGGCTTTAATTCTTAATAATTTAAGCATAGTATCAAGATGTTCCTCAATTTCAAACGAAATCTCCTCAAATTTTAACTGCCCCGACTGAATTTTCGACAAATCAAGAAGATCGTTGATAATGACAAGTAAATTGTCACCAGAGCTTTTAATAGCCTTCAGGTAATCGCGTTGTTCCTCATCATCAACTTTTTCAAGTAAAAGATTGGTTAGACCAATGATACCATTCATGGGAGTACGAATATCATGACTGATATTAGCCAGAAAACGTTCTCTCATTTTTAATGACTCTTCAGCAAGATCCTTAGCTTTACGCAATTCATACTCAACATTTTTACGTTGGGTAATATCCTGAATAGTAGCTAATAAGCGTGATGCTTTTCCATTGTGGGTTTTGCCAACATAAAAATGTGCGTTGATAAATTTAAAGCCTTTGGTACTTTTTATTCTGAAATCTATATTTTTCGCTTGTTTTGATTCGACAACATCCCTTATAACAGATGTTACTGCTTTAAAATCATCAGGATGGATAGATTGCATCAGGTAGTTAAAACTGGCTTTTTCAGGTTTTACAGACATAATCCTTGATGCTTCTTCTGAAATCTCGACTTTTCTGGTATCAAAACTAACTTCAAAATGACCTAAATTAGCTAACTTTTGAGCTTCCCTTAATCTGGTTTCGCTAAGATACAATGCATTTTCCATTTCGATTTTACGCTTTTCGCTATCTGAAAACTTTAATGCATTTCGTAAACTCATCGACAAACCATCCGGTGAAATCAGACTTTTGGGTATGTAATCGCTTGCACCCGACCGGATTGCTTCAACAGCAACCTGTTCATCTCCATAGGAGGTTACAATAACGATTGGTGTCAATATTCCCAAACTCCTTACCTTTTTGATAAAAGTGATTCCATCAATGTCGGGAAGGTTAAAATCAGAAAATACACAGTCAAATGAGTTATCCTGAATCTGGTTGAGTCCTTCATTCGCATTTTGTGCCCAAGCAATTTCAATGTCGGATTCTTTCTTGAGCAATGATCTTTTGATTGACATTGCATCAATCTGATCATCATCAATAATCAATACTTTCAATCGCTTTTTCATAATTACGGTAATTCAATAAGTTTCCAATAGTTGTTAAGTGTTGCTACTGCAGAGACAAACTTTTCAAAGTTTAGCGGTTTCAGGATATAACCTGCAACATTCAGGTTATAAGCATTGAAACGATCACAGTCTTCGTTTGAAGTTGTCATAATAAAAACAGTCGTTGATTTAAGCTCTTCGTCTTTTCTTAAATGAGTCAGAAATTCAATTCCATTCATTTTTGGCATATTAATGTCAAGTAAAATGATTTTGGGAATTGGATTTAATCTCTGGCAGCCATTCCCCTTGAGCATATCCAATGCTTCCTGTCCATTGTTTGCTATCACCAGGGGATTATGAATATTGTTTTTCGTAAAAGCACGTTTTACATTCATTTGATCTACCAGGTCGTCTTCTACCAGTAATATATGAATAAGATTTTCTTCCATATTTTTAATTTAACTTGTTAATGATTGTTTTAGGCCATGTAAAAAAGAAACTTGAGCCAGCACCTGGTGATGATTGTACCCAAATTTTTCCATTTACAAATTCTATGATGTTTTTTGCCAGAGTTAATCCTGCGCCATTTGTTTCAACAACATCTTTTGATGATAATGTGTAAAACATCGTGAATATTTTCTGATGATAATCTTCATGTATTCCCGGCCCATCATCAGTTAACTCAAATTCAAAATTATCACCCTTATCGTGACAATTTATACAGATAGTGCCATTTTCTTTATCATGAAATCTGAATGCATTTTCAAGTAAAATACTAAATACTTTAAAAAGTTTTTTTTCATAAGTGCGAAATACAGGCATTTCTCCAATTACGGTTTTAATGTTTTTTTTAAAAGGAATAATATCCAGAGTATTGTTTATAAGCTTCCTAACATCAGTCTCCGAAATTTCTAAATCAAGACGTTTAATCCTCGACATCTCAGTCAGTGCGTCCATCATCGACTCTATCCTCATTACCCTGTTTTTAAGTAATGTAAAATAATCATTCACAGAATGATTTTCTGGTTCTAATTCATCTTCAATCCATGAAACAAGGTTATTAATGGCTCTGACGGGTGCTTTTATATCATGCGATACGATATAAATAAATTGGTCGAACTCTTCGGTTTTCCTTTTTAATCTTTCAGTTAATATTTCAATACTATTTTCCATCATTAATTTTTAGGCCATGTAAAATAAAACTTTGAGCCTAAGCCAACTTCAGATTCCAGCCATACTTTACCACCTTTTTCTTCAACAATTTTCTTAACAATAGCGAGACCAATCCCGGTACTTTCTCTGGTATCGCGTGCTTCAATAGTCTGGAATATTCCAAATACTTTTTCAAAATACTCTTCTGGTATGCCCGGGCCATTGTCTGATACCGAAAATGTAATAAAATCTTTATCTTCAAGGCTTTCTATTTTTATCAATCCTTTTTGCTTATCACTATATTTGACAGCATTACTGATAAAATTTGAAAAAACCTGCTGTAAAGGAAGTGATTCAGTTAGCAGTTCAGGCATATTTTCTGAAATACTCACATCAAATCTATCTGTAATATTCAGGTTTTCAATAACTTCACTGACAAGTTTTTTAGTAATCACTTTTTCCTTAACAATTTTTTGCTTCCCAACCCTGCTATAATTCAAAATACCATTAATTAAGTTGTCCATGCGTTCTACTCTACCTTTCAATATTTTCAAATTAGCATCAACATTTTCAGGCACCGTACCAAGATCTTCAATTATCCATTCGGTAAGGCTACTGATTGCTCGTAAAGGGGCTTTCAGATCATGGGATACAATATATGCAAACTGATCAAGTTCTTTATTCGCTTTTTCTGCAGCAAGCAATGACTCTTTTAATTTTCTTTCATTTTCTTTTTGTATGGTAATATCTTGTGCAACAATTACTGTGAAATGCTTATTGAAATCTTTTAATGAACTAACAGAAACCAACACAGGTAAAGGTTTTCCATATTTTGTACAAAATTCTGTTTCAAAAAAACTACCCTTTCCATAACCATTCAATTTAAAAATCTTATCAATATGATTACCGATTATCTTCGACTCTTCACAGCCTAACTTCTCACAGGTAGTTGTGTTGACAGTTTGAATAATATTATTTTCATCAAGAACAATCAATATATCACCCATGGCATGAAAAATATCGTTCAGGTAATTTCTGCTACTGGCTGTTTCAATAAGTTTCTGTGAGCTTTTTAAACTGGCACGGATAACAAGAAACACAAACATGGCACCTCCAAGAAATACCATACCTGTAAGAAATGCCAGTACATCCATTTTTCCTGACATCACCAGTGTTAGTGCACCAATATAAGATAACATGAAAGCAATTATAAAATAGAAAAGGATTTTCCATGATTTAAATATTTTTCCTTCCAGTAATCCAAGAAGGTTTTTAGTTTGAAAAATTGAAAGTATCATGAAGATAATCCCTGCTCCGATTAATACTGCTGAAAAAGTTTGCATCTTTTTAAAATTGATAAGTTAGCAATAATTGTTATGTCGTACTTTTGTTCAAAATAATGAAATTAGGAAGAGTGTTTGCAAGTTTATTTTTTAAAATTGCTTACATCTAATTGAAAATGTGATTGTTAAGAAAATAAAATAATGATTAAAAAAGGCAATATAATTAAAATGATTTCAGAGGTCAACAATTCTGAAGTACAATATTTCCTCCCTATTGGTGGAGAAAATTTGTTTTTAAATGATTTTATTGGTAACAATATCAAAATAAGTTATGAAGATGTTATTAATTGTATCAAATGTGGAAAGAAAACGAATAAATCATTTAATCAGGGATTTTGTTACACTTGTTTTCTCACAGCACCTGAAGCTGACCCTGCTGTAGTAAGACCTGAATTGGACCAGGCACACCTTGGTATATCGCGTGATATGGAATGGGCAAAAAAATATAGTCTTGTAGAACATACAGTTTATTTATCGGTCACCAGTGGAGTAAAAGTTGGTGTTACACGTTCGTCAAATACGATTGTAAGATGGGTTGATCAGGGTGCTACACATGCAATTACACTTGCAAAAACTCCTTATCGTAATCTTGCAGGACAAATTGAGGTTACTTTAAAAGATTACTTTGACGACAAAACCAAATGGCAGGACATGCTTTGCAACCGCATCAGTGGTAATACTGATCTTCACGAACAAAAGATAAAAGCTATCAGTTATTTACCAGATGAATTAAAGCAATATGCTTCAACCGAAAACAATATAACTGAAATAAAATATCCTGTAATGAATTATCCTGATAAAGTATCCAGTATTGATATTGAAAAAGAAAAATCCTTTGAAGGGATGCTGACAGGCATAAAAGGTCAATATCTGTTCTTCAACAGCAAGGTTATTAATGTTAGAAAATATCAGGGCTACCTGATGAGTTTTGAGTATTAGACCACATGAAATCAGATGCAATTAAAATTATTAATAAATATGAGAACAATTTGTGAATTAACGACAGCATTGTAATTTGTTTTGTATCAGTCACCAGCCATCATGCTGAATTTTTGTGCCAACTGCCAACTGCCTATTACCAACTTTTCCGTAATCATCATTTAATTCCTTTCTGCTTAAAAATCTTTAAATTCTTTCCTGTTGCTTTTGCTTTTACATCTTCATGTTGATGAATCATGATAGTACTTCTGGAAATATTCCAATACGTAATTTGATTTCTGCTTCTGCTATTTTCACTCTTTTGCCTAAAAATATCAATTTTTATGATATACTTAAAATTTACGGTGGTTGCTTTGTTGATTAATTCAACTTTATAATCCAATTTTTTTATCAGTTTTTTATTCAAAAATGACATTATTTAACCTGACCAAAATCACCATTTTTATAGAGTTATCAAAACTCACAACCTGCTTATTTCCTTCCTTTCTGAGTCACTCGCAGAGGACTCAGAACTATACTGCTAAGAGATATTGAGTCCCTTTCAGGTGAATCAGTCGGGAAAGTCAGATACACAAAGATTTTTTTTCATATTGAAAACAGCATGATACCTGATTTTCCGCATTCATTATTCTGAACTTCGCATTTCGCACTTCGCATTTCGCATTCCTTCCTTTATTCCGAACTTAGCATTTCGCACATTTCCACATTTCCAATACCTTTGCTCTCAATTAAATCATTCATTATGTCTAAATTATTGTTATTCTGTTTGTTATTAATAATCTATTCCAACCTATTTGCCAGACCAGGTGACACCCTAAAATTCAATGTCATCGATTATTCGATGCGTGGCGATGTGAAAGAAAAATGGGTTGTTTTTCCTGATTCAAATAAAAAATTTGAAAAAATCCTTATGATCTACAGCCTTAAATGTGATCCACTCAATACACCTTATAAATGTGGTGAATGGGATTACCTGACCTATACCTATGCATCCAAAAAAACAGGGCAATATCAGGAATTCCCAAATTTCTTAGTTAATGATGCGGTAGTCGATACTTTCTCCTATATACTTAATCCGGGATGGAATTATTCCCCCAGAAAAGAAACCAGCAGAGAAAAAACACTGACTAAAACGGAAAAGTATGTTTTTATTGGAGACTCCTTAAAGATGACTTCAAAAAAAATAATTGATGGTCAAAATATGACCAGATGCATGTTTTTATGGACAGCATCAGAACTTTCAGGCAAAGGGTTGCTGAAAAAAGAAATTCAGGGAATTTCGATAAATAGCCTGTTACCAGGCTTTTCAGGTCGCCTGACTATCAGGATGAAATTGTCATCTAAAAATATATTATTGCCAGACAGCAATGATCAGTCAGGTTTTACAATGGTTTATGACCAAAATACTATTTTTCAAAATACAGGATGGAATTATCTTCTTTTTGAGAAAGGATTTTTATGGGATTCTGTATCTAATATCATTGTAGATGTGAGTGTTCAAAACAATCAAAATCCTGTAATGCTGGAATTAAATGGAAATGATGATCTGTATAATCAAAACCTGTTATCAAAAACTGATTTTTCATTGTTTTTTGAAGATAAAGATTATATTGACCTTCCGGTAAGTAACGCTTCAACACTTAATAAAACTGTCAGTATTTCATTCTGGGCGAAAGGCAATTCTGACTATATGCCCGAAAACTCATACTTGTTTGAAGCCATTGATGCCAATAACAGGCGTATCCTGAATAGTCATCTTCCATGGTCAAATGGTAGAATTTATTGGGATGCCGGTAATGACGGCAGCGGTTACGACCGAATCGACAAAGATGCACAGGTTGATGAATACGAAGGTCATTGGAATTTCTGGACCATGACAAAAGATGTAACAAAAGGGGAAATGAAAATATTTCTGAATGGGAAATTATGGCACTCAGGAACAGGTAAAACAAAAAGTTTAAGCGGAATAACAAAGTTTGTCATCGGAGCCACAGCCAATGGTAAAACAACTAATTATGACGGATGGATTGATGAATTTGGTGTGTGGAACAAAGTCCTCACAGAAAACGAAATCTTATCTTTAATGCACAATGCTCCTACTGCTGCTTCTGACGGATTAATCCTATTTTGTGGATTTGATGAAGGAACAGGAACTATCACAAAAGAATTGATCAGTGGTAAGGATTTGAAAATAATCGGAGTTCCTCAATGGAAAGAACATTTACCGGATGAAAAGTTTAAAAACTTTTACAATAGTAATTTTAAACCACATATTATTTTCGATCAGGGAGATTATAACTTTAACTACTTATCAAAACAAGTAATTGATTCAAATGTTACCGATGTACAAACGATCATTTACTATAATGATCCCATCAAAGTTGATGTGCCAACCGACACTATTTATGTCTGGGAATCGTATTCAATTCCTGTTTTTGATACATCAGGAAAAATAATCAGTAAGAAAGCCGTAAACCCTGATACAACTATTTATCTAAAATACAGGCCAGCGTCCTATGATCCAAAATTTGCTGTTTTAGACCGATATGAAATCGGTCGTTATATAACTCCTTATGGTATTAACCTTGATTTAGGAGAAGGTTTTACCTGGGTTTACGATGTCAGTGATTATGCACCAATTCTTAGAGATTCCGTTAAAATTAACTCAGGAAATTGGCAGGAACTGCATGATCTGAAATTTTATTTCATTGAAGGAACACCAGCACGTGATCCCAAAAGAGTCATTAATCTATGGAATGGCAATCCTGCCTATAATGCAAATGCAGAAAAATTTCTTGTTCCTAAAACAATATTTATAAAAAATGATGAAAAAAATGCACGTTTAAAAATGAGAACCACTGGTCATGGAATGGGTGGTAATGACAATTGTGCAGAATTTTGCCCAAAAACACATACTATTCTTATCAATGGGGTAAAACGCTACGATCATTTTGTCTGGCGCGACAACTGTGCTGTCAATCCGCTTTATCCCCAAGGTGGTACATGGATCTATCAGCGTGCCAACTGGTGTCCCGGTGCTGAAGTATATACCCATGATTTTGAAATAACCCCTTTTATGACGCCTGATGATTCAGTAACGATTGATTACAACCTTCAGGAATATACATGGAATGGACAGGGCAGCCAGCCAAGCTATGTTATTGCTTCCCAGCTCATTACTTATGGTGAGTATAATTTTAAAAATGAAGCAGCAATCATGCAAATCATACGCCCCAATGACTGGGAATATTATCTCCGTGAAAATCCATCCTGTCTGAACCCAAAGGTTATTATTATGAATAATGGTTCTGAAATTCTTACATCACTGATGATACAATATGGCAGTGCCAATACTGACCTTGCCTCCTTTTTATGGAAAGGAAGTCTAAATCCGTTGCAAAATACTGAAGTTGAACTGCCCTTTTATTGGGGAAGCTGGGATGGTGGTGAAACATTCAGGGTGACTGTTTCGCTCCCGAATGGAAAAGCCGATGAATATCCTCAAAACAATACCTTGTCAACTACGTTTAAAATGCCTGAAGTATATAGCAATGAACTTCTTTTTTATTTAAAGACAAATAATGCTCCTGGTGAAACTTCTTACAGATTAATAGATGGCAATGATAAAATCTGGTATGAAAGACCTGCTAATACCCTTGCTGCCAACAAATTATATATCGACACATTCCATTTACCAAATACCTTTGGTTGTTACAGACTGGAACTTTTTGATAATGACGAGGATGGCATCAATTTCTGGGCAAACAACGATGGTAATGGAACTGCACGTTTAAAAGCACGTGATGGTCAGTTTTATCCAAGTATTAATCCTGATTTTGGCTCTTATACAGCAGTAAATTTTACAACAGGATGGAAACTTAATACTAAAATAATTTCAAACAATGATTTTGTAAATTTCTTCCCGAATCCGGCTAATGATAAACTTTTTGCAGAAATAAATCTGTATAAGAAACAAACTGTTTCTTTATCTGTTTTTGACTTGTTGGGTAATGCTTGTTTTTCATCAGAATATTATGATTTTCAGTCAGATATCATTGAAATTAATTTAGATAATCTTAAAAAAGGAATTTATTTGATAAAAGTACAATGCAGACAAAATACTTTTGTCAAAAAGGTGATAATAGAATAATATGAAAAACTGGATAAAATCAATTCCCATAAGGTTTGAAATATTTCTTCCCATATTGGGCATCGTACTTATCTCCATTTTTTTACTTACCTGGTTAATTATCCATAAGGCTAAAGATAATATTCGAAATTCGGTACAAGACAACCTCCGGCTTGAGGTAAACTCTATCGTTAAAATGTTTGAAAGGGAAAATGCCCTGAAAATGGAAAATGCCATCAACGATTTAAAAGTTGCTAATTACCTTTTTTATGCAAAGAAACTTGAAGTAACTACCAATAAAAAACATATTTCCGCATTAAACCAGTTTACTGATAAATATTCAAACCTTACAATTAATGAATGGATACTCGATAAAAAACCTGTTTATCAAAATAATGAACTCGTAGATTTGATTGGCAAACTCACAGGAAGTACTGCAACTATATTTCAGAAATGTGACTCAGGCTTTATACGAGTAAGCACAAATGTATTGCTCGAAGATAGCACCCGCGCAGTAAACACTTATTTGCCATTTTGGTCGCCTGTGGTTCAGGAAGTGATGAAAAGAAAAACTTACATTGGAAGGGCTTATGTGGTAAATGACTGGTATATAACAGCTTACCAACCAATTTACCTGCAAAATGAGATTGCCGGGATGTTGTATGTCGGCAAAAAGGAAAAAGATTTACCTGAATTGAAAAAAATCTTACAAAAAACAAAAATTGGAATTACCGGATACCCATTTGTTTTTGATGAATCTGGAAATATTATCATTCATACATCTGCAGAGAATGAAAATTGGTCAGATAAACCATTTATAAAAAAAATGATAAAACAAAAATCCGGTGTTTTTGCATTTTGGACTGATACATACCATGAAGAAAAAATAATAGCCTACACTTATTTTCCTGAATTCAGATTTTATGTGGCAGCATTGGCCGATATTAAAACTGAAATGAAGCCTTGGTGAATAAAATATTGTTTTTTAGTATATTAACTTCGGTTTTTGTAGTAATTATCATTACCATATTAATTTATTCTATTACAAAAAAACGTATCTATAAATATTTATTACGCCTTGAAGATACCGATAAGGCTCTTATAACAGCAAAACATGCCCTGCAACAATCAGAAAAACAATTTCGTACACTTTTTAATAATACCAGTGATGATATTTTTGTAGTTGATTTTGAAGGAAAATTTATTGAATTTAACAATTCAGCCTGTATAAATCTGGGTTATAGCCGTGAAGAACTGATGAAAAAAAGGTTTTCTGATATTAAAACACCTGCCTATGTAAATACAGTACGTAGCAATATTGAAATTATTAAAACAAGAGGTAGTTATCAGTATGAATCTGAGCATGTTACAAAAGATGGTCAGATTTTTCCGGTAGAAATGAAAAGTAAAAAAATAATGTTCAACGGTAGAGAAGTGATTTTAACCTCTGCACGCGATATATCGGAAAGGAAAAAAGTTGAACAAAAAATCATCAGTACAATAATAGAAACTGAGGAAAAAGAAAGAAAGCGTTTTGCTGCTGACCTTCATGATGTGCTGGCACCTATTTTAACCACGATAAAGCTGTTTACTGATTTATTGAAAAAAGGAGATCAGAAAAAAATCACCGATGAAGAAATAATAGCAAATATTGATGAACTTATCAATCAGGCTATAGTAACCACAAAAGAAATATCAAACAATATCAGGCCCAATGTACTTCAGGATTTTGGATTGGCTACTGCCATACGAGACTTTTGCACATACATCAATAAAACTCGTTCAGTAAAAATCAATCTCGTTACTACAAATTATACTGTTACCAAACGCGGCATCGAAGAAACCATCTTGTATCAGGCAACCAAAGAATTGATAAACAACACATTAAAACATGCTCAGGCTACAAATATTACAATTGACCTGAAAAGCTATAAAAATCAGATTATACTTTATTACAGAGATAATGGCATTGGTTTCGTACCCGATAAAATTCTAAAAGAGAAATCAGGACTCGGATTAAGTAATGTTTTTAATAAAATTAAAACTATCAAAGGCACTATTGACCTCAACAGCAGCCCTGGTAATGGCATGTTTATGCTGATTTCAGTTAAAATTACCGAAAATGATTAAATCAAAAAAAATATGGATATAATTAAAGTAGTTATTTGCGATGATCATGTAATATTCAGAAAAGGGCTCATAACAGTTCTTAATGAAATCAATGAAGTAAAAGTAACAGGAGAAGCATCAAACGGGCAGGAATTGTTAAACCTGATGAAAAAACAGGATGTGGATGTGGTGTTAATGGATATTCGAATGCCATTGATGGATGGCATTGAAACAACAAAAAAAATCATTGAAAAAAAATATGATACAAAGATTATAGCACTTACCATGCACGAAGAAATTGGTTACTTTAATCAGATGATAGAGGCAGGAGCACATGGTTATTTACTAAAAAAAACAAATAAAGATGAACTCGAAGCAGCGCTGAAACAAGTTATCAGAGGAGAATTCTACTTTGCTCCTGAATTTTTGACTCATGCTGAAAAAAACTTCCCTAAAAAAGCAGCAGAACCAACAGTTTCCCTGACTGAACGTGAAAAAGAAGTTCTTGAACTCATTTGTAAAGGCTTTTCAAACCCTGAAATTGCAAAAAAGCTTTTCCTCAGTGAACGCACCATTGACGGACATCGTGCCAATCTCCTCGAAAAAACCGGAGCCAAAAATGCCCCTCATCTGGTGATGTATGCCATTAAACATGGTTTGATAAAAGCATGAGCAGAGTTTTACCTTTAACAATCAAACTGACATTATGAAATTTTCTATTAAAGGCATCTAATGATTAATTTTTTAAAATTTCTGCAATTCAATAAATACCATTAAATGAAATATTCATACATCGGGCTATTTCTTTTTATAATCCAATTTTCTTATTTGCATGCCAAAGATATTAATGACTCCCTTTTCCATCAGGCCGATATCGTTGTCAGCGGACATATTTCTAAAGTTTTAGGGAGCGTTATTGATGATTTGGGCACTGAAATTTTTCATGTTCAGGTCATTCTTGACACCATTATTAAGCAAAATACGCATGTCAATTTCCCGGATTTAACCATTAACTGGGAAGTTTCCAGTAGTAGTTACAAGGAATCTCATTTACAAGGGTATATTGACCAATTTATAGGTAAAAACCTGATATTTCTTTTAAATCAAAACCATATAAACGGAAGTAGCTCACAACTCGATTCACTTCATATTATTGAACTGAATGAACAAAACTTTTTGCAAGCAAAAAAACTAGCCGAAAAAGAACGAATCGTCATTAATTTCTATGAAAAACAAGCTTCCTGCAGAGAAAACTGTAAATTCTGCAAAATGGCAGACAAGGAAAAATGGAATAAACTTAAAAGATATATTAAAAGGCAAAAAAAAGGGGTTGATTTTAACAAACATCGTAGTGTGAAATACGTGTTACCAATGGGTGAAATTCTGGCCAGTTTACCTTCCTGGGGAACTATTTATGTTTGCTTTAATAATCAACAGGGCGAAACTGTGAAAGCATTAAATTACCAGTTAGGTTACATTTTTAACTTTTATTGTCTGTATCATTATGAGAATATTGATGCATTGATATTACTAAGTATGACAGATGGTGCTCAGTATGAAATTCAAAAACTGGAGGCCATCAGGTCGGGCTTGATTTGGCAGGCAAATTATGA
>Ga0172371_10002611_pt1 | contig 28488 bp, 24 predicted proteins | sample Lak12m_FD_114543 | JGI IMG/M metagenome (GOLD analysis project Ga0172371, IMG submission 114543) | Freshwater microbial communities from Kabuno Bay, South-Kivu, Congo - kab_022012_12m | ecosystem: Environmental > Aquatic > Freshwater > Lake | place: Democratic Republic of the Congo: South-Kivu...
CGAGGGCCGCTCGCCGACGCGATCGCGGATCTGGTCGACGACGGCGTCCTTGAGCAGCAGAGCCGCATAGTGGCTGTTGCGGATCGCCGTCGTGGTGCCGATGGCGGAACAGGACAGGGTCGTACGCGGAGAGAGATGCGCCGTCCAGTCGATGGCCCGCAGGCCATCGTAGAGCTGGTCGCGTGTGGTGGCGGGAAAGCGTGCGACCTGCAGCAGGATGCGTTCGGCGGTCCGCGACCACAAGCAGGCGGCGTACGCATCGGCGAGCGCGCCGTCGAAGGCCACACCGCCTCCCAGGGGCCGCACGTCGGCGACGCCCAGCGACCGCAGCTCGGTGGCCAGAGCCTCCTCGAGACCGTGCGGGACGACGGCGAAGAACGTCTGCGAGGAGCGGTCGCGCGGCCTGCCCGGCCGTGAGTGGTCGCCGCCGGGCTGTCGCGCGTGATCACCGCGACGTCCGTGCGTCGGGTCGGCGCGCCTCGCGGGCCGGTCGTGCGGGCCACGGGGGTCTCGTCGTGATGAGCCGCGGGCTCCCCGCGGTGTGGGTGAGACGGTCATCCGTCAACCGTAGCACAGGCGCGACGGGCGGCCACTCCGGCGTGGTAACGTGTCTCCCATGCACGGTACGGGCACGACGGCACCGGCGGGTGGACCGCAGTCGGCTGCGTCGCTTCGGCGCTGGTGGTCACCGGACAAGCGCCTGGTGGCGCTGTTCGTCGTGCCCATGCTCTTCTACGCCCTCATCACCGTCCTCATGCAGATCCTGGGCATCTCCGGCTGGGACGCCCCGGCGCACCTCTACAAGATGGCGCTGCTGGAGCAGGACAAGGGCTTCTTCTGGGACAACAACTGGTACGGCGGCGCCTACGACCTGCTGAGCTACGGCTTCATCTTCTACTTCGCTGCCCGGATCGTCGGCTACTCGGCGCTCGTCATCCTCTCGGCCGGCTCTCTGCCGATCCTCTTCTACCTGTACATGCGGCGGACGTACGGAAGGGTCTCCTACGTCTCGGCGATCGGGCTGGCCATCGTGCTGGCGGCCTACCTGGCCAACGGACAGGACCCCTTCCTGTTCGCCATGGCGCTGATGCTCGGCGGCATGGTGCTGCTCGCCTATCGACACCCCCTGATCGCGGTCCTGCCGATCGCCGCCTCGATCTTCGCCAATCCTCTGGCCATGGTCGTGGGTGGCATCTTTCTCCTCGCCGACTTCATCGCCACCCCGGCGCGACGGACGTACTACCTGCGGGTCCTGCTCTACCTTGCACCGTTCCTGTTGGCCCGGGTGATGGTGTCCGTGCTCTTCTACGAGCATGCCAGTTACGTGTACCACGTCGGTTTCATGGTGCTCTGCGCCGGCTGGGGCGCGGTGGGCTTCGTCCTGACCCGTCTCTCTCGCGACCCGCAGCGGGTCGCGCGGGGCATCCTGTTCCTGACGTTCGCCGCCGTGGGGCTGGCGGTCTTCTTCCTGCCGGGTAACCCGGTGGGTTCGAACGTGGCCCGCTTCTTCTTCCTCTTCGGCTTCCCGCTCTACTGGGAGGTCCACGACAGCCTCCTGCCCAAGTACGTCCTGGTCGTGTTCCTGGCCGCGTCGCTGCTGGGGCAGGTCATCCCGCCGCTTTCCCACTACTTCCGCGTCGCCGACAGGCGGTCCACACAGGCCACGTTCTTCTACCCGGCGCTGTCGTTCGCGGCCGAGCACTACGATCCCAACTACCGCCTGCACGTCGTGGCCCTCGACACCCACTGGGAGGCGTACCACTTCTCGGTCAACGGGTTTCCCATCACCAGGGGCTGGTACAGGCAGGCCGACGCGGTGCACAACGAGGTGCTGACGACCGACGACTTCAGCGCCTCCGACTACCTGAGCTGGCTGCGCGACATGGGCGTCAAGTACGTCTTCCTGCCGCAGGCGCCGCTCGATTGGAGCGGCGACCGCGAGGCCTACCTGCTGCGGACATCGCCCGCCTTCGTGGCGGTCTGGCGGTCGGCCGACTGGACCGTCTATCGGCTGCGCGATCCGTCGCCGATCGCCGTGGCGCTCGACGGGGGCCGCTCGCCGCAGGTGCTGGCCGTCCTTCAGCAGGCAATCTACCTCGACATCCCGCGTCCCGGCGACTACCTGATCAAGGTGACCTACTCACCCTACTGGCAGATGACGCAGGGCATCGGCACCCTGGAGCGGTCGGCCGGACCGCAGCGCTTTCTCGAGCTGCACGCGACGGAGGCCGGCCTCTACGGCATCCAGGTGCGGGTGACCCTCAAGGAGTCCCTGCGCCGTCTCATCCGCGTCTTCTGACTTGTCCGGCGGCAGGGTCGCACGCGGGTGCTGCGGTCGCTGCTGCGCCGGCCGACCGCTCCCCCGCCATGGTCGGGTGCGCCGTCGTCAAGCCTGCGCGGCCGGCTCGAACTGTCGCACGCAGTCGCGGCCGCCGGCCTTGGCCTGGTAGAGAGCCTGGTCGGCCAGCTCCAGAAGATCGTCGACGGCCGTCGCGTCGCGAGGGCACGTGGCGACGCCGCAGCTGATGGTGATGGCAGCGTCGGCCGAGAGGCCGAGGCCCGTGTAGCGGGTGTTCGCGAGCGTGCGCCGCACACGCTCGGCCATGAAGACGGCGTTCTCGCCCGGTGTGTTGGGCAACAGCAGCGTGAACTCCTCGCCGCCGTAACGGGCACAGACGTCGGTGGTGCGCACGGCATCCTGCAGTTGTGCCGCCACCGCCTGCAGCACACGGTCGCCGGTGGCGTGCCCGTACGTGTCGTTGAAGCGCTTGAAGTTGTCGATGTCGACCATGACGATGCTCATCGGCGCCTGTTCGCGCAGGCTGCGCTTCACCTCCTCCTGAGCACGGCGGACGAAATGGCGGCGGTTGTAGAGGCGGGTGAGATGATCGGTCACCACCTGCCGGCGGATGCTGTCGTACTTGCGGGCCGTCGCCAGTGCGTTGACGACGTCGCCGCTCAGCGTCTCCAGCGCTTCGTCTGAGGTCGCGTCGAGATGCGTGCCGGTGGTGCTGGTCGCCAGCAGGACCATCTGCCCGAGGTTCGGCACCGGCAGCGGCAGGGCGAGCTGATGGGTCATCGTGTGAGGGAACAGGCCGCAGCGATGCCCGGTCGTCCTGACGAGGCGCTTCTCGGCGACGGCCCGGCGGAGCGGGCAGTCGCCGTGCTCGCGGCAGTCGTCGGCGCTCGGCGAGCGCGAGCGGACGCCGAGCGATCCATCGAGGCGGAAGCCTCCGTCCGCTTCACGACTCAGGAGGGCGACGAAGTCGGCCCGCAGGAACGCCTTGATGCGCGTCAGCGAGCGTTCGATGGTCTCCCGGTACGGCAAAGCGGCGTTGAGGTCGCGACCGATGCTCGCCACCTCAACGAGTTGCCGGTTGTCCGCCTGCAGGCGCATCAGGTCGTGCTCGAGGGTGAGGCTTGCGTCGCCGCCGCCGGCATGCAGGACCTCATGCAGCGTCGTGAGCAGGTCGTCGATGCCGTCTCTGCCGTCACAGAGCCCGGAAGCCTCCTCGCCGAGCCGGCTGCGCGCCTCGCGCAGATGACGCCGCACACGATGGAAGACGAGCAGATGGAGCAGAACGACGAAGACGATGTAGGCGGTCCCCAGGCCGACACCGACCCAGATGGCGGCCGCGGACCGCAGGGCGGCGAGAGCGATCACCCAGATCAGGAGCAGGCTGCCTCCGGCGAGCGCGGCGAGGCGGGCCTCCGTGCCCAGGCCGCTGCGCTCTCGTGCGGGCCGATCACTCTGAGTCGTCGCCGCCAAGCCGTCTCCGTTCGTCGCGCGGGCGATCGGCGCAGCACGGCGCACCCCGCCGTCGGATCGTCGCGGCCGTCCGAGCATCGGCATGACGCCTCGATCGGACGCCTGTCGTCCAACGGCAAGATGCTGCTCCGAAGCTCGCCAGACGCCTCGTCTCGACTGTCTTATCGGCAGCCGCCCGCCGGGGATGAAGCCGCGGCGTCGCCGAGATGGACGAGGGGGCGAGGTTCCGGGCGGCAGCGCCGACCGTCGGCTCGACGGCGGTCGTCCTGTCGTCGCCGTCGCCGAAGGAGGGCGGCGGGTCAGATGTGGCGGCTCATGACGCGCCTATCGAGCGTACGCCGGGGCACCGCCCGCCGTTCGCTCTGTCGCCGGTCGGGCATGTAGTGCGGGCAGGTGACGCAGATGGCGTTGCACAGCAGGCGCGTGTCGACGTCGGCCGTGCAGATCATCGGCGGCTGTCGTCGGTCGCTCTCGGTGTTCTCCATCGCAGTCACCACAGGCTCTCGGCGCCGGCAGACGCACGTGCGGGTCGTCTGTCTGATACGCCGCCGGAGGGCGCCGTCCTGCGCCGGAGACACCCGGCACGGAGACCGGGCGGACGCAGGATCAGAGGTAGCCTTCGATGACCGAGAGCACCTGGGCGATACGGAACGGCTTGGTGATGTACCCGTCGATGCCGATGCCGCTGGCCAGCTCGATGTCGGTGGCCATGGCCTTGGCGCTCAGGCCGACGATGGGGATGCCTTGCGTCGACGGGTCGGACTTGATGGCCGCGACGGCCTCGTAGCCGCTCATGACCGGCATCATCATGTCCATGAGGATGAGGTCGGGCCGATGACGGGTCGCCAGGTCGACGGCCTCACGGCCGTTGGCGGCCTTGAAGACCACGTACCCGCCCGCCTCCAGCGAGACCGAGACGATGTTGAGGATGTCCGGGTCATCGTCGGCGACCAGGATCGCTTTCTCCATGCGTGTCACCACCTTCAGGCCGTGGCTGTCGTGGGTGTCCGCGTCTCCACCGCCGTCCATATCGGCAGAGTGAAGATGAAGCTGGAGCCCTTGCCGATCTGGCTCTGCAGCCTGATGGACCCGCCGTGCAGCTCCACCAGCTCCTTGGTGATGGCCAGGCCCAGACCGGTACCGCCCTGGGAGCGTGTCGAAGACGAGTCGATCTGCGTGAAGCGCTGGAAGATCCGGTCCTGGTCCTCGCGGGCGATCCCGACGCCGGTGTCGGTGACCCAGATCTCGACCGTTCCGTCGTGGCGCCGGGCCTCGACGCTGACGCTGCCGTTCTCGTGTGTGTACTTGATCGCGTTGCTGAGCAGATTCAGAAGGATCTGGTTGAGCTTGTTGGGGTCGGCATCCACGGTCGGCAGATCGGTGGGCAGGAAGGTCGAGACCTTGATGCGCTTCTCGGCTGCCTTGGGCTTGATCACCGGCAGCACGCCGAGCAGGGCGGCGCGCAGGTCCACGGCCTCGCGCCGCAACTCGAGCCGGCCGGCCTCGATCTTGGTGAGGTCGAGGATGTCGTTGATGAGATTCAGCAGCGACTCGCCGTTGCTGAGGATGCTGCTGATGAAGCTCAGCTGCTTCTCGTCGAGGGGCCCGGCCATGCCGCTGATCAGCATGTCGCTGTAGCCGATGATGGATGTGAGAGGTGTGCGCAGTTCGTGGCTCATCGTCGCCATGAAGTCGCTCTTGAGCTCGTCGAGGTGGGTCAGCTCCTCGTTCGCCAGGCGCAGTTCCTCGTTGACGTGCCGCAGTGCTTCCATGTACTGCATGGTGCCGATGGCCAGCGCCAACTGAGCGCACAGGGAGTCGAGTGTCGCCAGCCGCTCGCGGTCGACCGGCTCGCCGCGCCCCAGCAGCAGGCAGAGGAAGCCGAGACGCCGGTCCTGGGTCTCGATGCGACAGGTCACCAGACGCTGGAATCCGTCCCGGGCGGCTGCTTCCAGAAGGCGGGCCGACAGGGTGTCGGTGGGATGGTCGCAGACGGCCGTCGTCCTGCCGCGCACCAGCTCCTCGACGCCCAGATCGGTGAGCTGGCGGGCCGTCTGGGGTGTGGCGTCGCCGAGCCGGGCCGTCACGGCGCCGTCCGTGGCCACGGTGTCACTGACCCGTGCAAAGGCGGCTGCGGCGCCGAGGACGGCGGCTACCTCGCGCAGTGCGTCGTCCAGCAGTTCGGCGACGTCATGGTGACGCAGGAACACGCGACTCGAGTCGCTCAGCGTCCGCAGCTGCCGGTTGACCGCCCGCACGTCGTCGAGCTGTCGTTCCGCCCGTTCGTTCGCCGAGCGCAGGCGGCTGTTGGAGCGGTAGAGCGACTGGGCCAGCATGCCGGTCAGCAGCCCAATGAGCAGGAACCCGGCCAGCCGCACGCCGACGGTCTGTGCGTGCCAGTCAGACGGTAACGGACCCGAGCCGATGGTCGTGGCGTTCAGCAGGATGTCCATGCGCTCGAGTGCCCACAGGCAGCCGTACAGGAGGCTGACGCTCACTGCGACCAGGTACGAGGCCCAGGGCGGCAGCAGCAGGCTCGCCAGGATGATCGGCCACAGGTAGAAGATGGCGACTGCGCTCAGCACGCCGCCGGTATAGGCGACGGCGACGCTGATGAGCGCCGCGTCGACCACGACCATGGTGACGCAGGTGAGGATCTGACGGCCGTCGCGAGCCAGCAGCGAGAAGGAGATGTTGGAAAGGGCGAAGACGACACAGACCAGGAGCAGGACCAGCGACGGCGTGTCCGGTTCGCGCACGTAGAGCACGGCCCCGGCGGCCAGGGTGGCGATGCTCAGTATGGTGCGCGCCCAGAGGACGTCGGTGAGGTGCTCGCGTGTGTCTGTGCTGCCGTGTGACATATGGTCCGGGCGGCGCGCCGGGAGGGTGGCTGCAGTCGCCGCGGTTCTTTTCTCGACCATAGTGCAGGGTTCCTTGAGGCGGTCGGCGAACGAGGCGGTGCATCCCGACGACGCGAGTCGTGGCTGCCCGAGGTCGCGGTCGCCGGGCGGCTCTTGTGCCCGACGGGCAAACATGGCATCTGTAGCACCGCACAGACCATTTCGTGCGGTCGTCAGAAGACGAGGAGCTTCGGTGTCCGTTCCCTGCGTCGTCCTCGCCGGCCTCGAGTCCGGACCGGCGGTCTCGCTTGCCGCCGGTGCGCTGCTCGCCGGCCTCGGCGAGCAGCGCTCGACGCGCCCGGTGCTGGTCGGGTTCGACAGCTGCCTCTGGCGGCTGTTGTACGAGAGCCCCGGCAGGGCGCCACGGGTACTGGATCCGGCCCTGCATACCCAGGCTGTCGTGGCCGAGCTCTTCGAGTACTGGACCGAGAGCGCCGAGCTGGCGGTCGTCGTGGCGGCACGCCCGCTGCTGGACAGCTGGGAAGGGGTCGACGGCTCTCGGGCCCTTGACTACGCCGCTCGGCTGGATGCGCCGGTGATCCTGGTCCTCGACGCTCGCGAGCGGGGCGCCACGGCGGTGGCCACGGTCGTCGGCGCGCGTGCTTTGGCCGGCAAGGCCGATGTAGCAGGCATCATCGTCGTCGGTCTCGAGGACAGTCCTGCGGGCCGCGACCTCGATGAGGCGCTGCGGCGCCAGACCGACATCCCCGTCCTGGGACGGATCCCGCCGCAACTTGCGGAGCAGTTCGTACGGCAGCTCGCCGTCCTGACCGGCACCGTCAAGACGATCGGCCCCAAGCCCCCGGCGAACGCCGCGCTGCGTCTCTGTGAGGAGGCGTCCGGCTACCTCAGGCTCGACGAGATCGATGCCACCGCCGCGCGACGCGGCTATCTCCCCGCCGTCACGCGCAAGCTGTTCGCCCGCGAGCAGGGTCCGATGCTCGGGGGGCTTTCGCTGGGTGTGGGGTGGGGGCCGCCGCTGCAACCGCTGGCTCTGGAGAACATCGACGTCCTGCAGGCGGCCGGCGTCGAGCTGCGGCCGCTCAACATCGCCCGGGACCGCACGCTGCCGAGGGGGATCAGCGGCCTGCTGCTCACCGGCCAGCTCGACGAAGAGGGTCTGGCGGCTTTCACGGCCAACGGACCGCTGATGGCAGAGATGGGACGCGCCATCGACGACGGCCTGCCGACGCTGGCCTTCGGCGGCGGCGCGTTGCTGCTCCTGCGGCGGCTCTCGGACAGCCGCGGTCGCAGTCACCAGCTGGTCGGCGCCGTGCCGGCCGAGGCCGAGCTGATCGAATGGTACTCGCGGCCGCGCTACGTGCGCGTCTCGGCGACGCGCCAGAACCCCTACGACGACGGCGACAACGTCCTCTACGAGCTGTTCGACCTCGAGTACCTCGTGCTGGAGCAGGAGTCGTTCGCCTATCGTGTCCGGACCGCCGACGGTGAGGCGCAGGCGGAAGGCTTTGCCTTCCACCGTTGTCTGGCCACCTCGCTCTACGCCAGCATGGCACTCTCACCGGGCCTGGCGGACCGGTTCATCGAGGCGATGCGACTGGCCGGGACCTGGGAGTGACCACCGTGGAAGTGGTCCGATGACGGCGGCACAGCGTCGACCGCGGCTCGACCCCGAGGTCTTCGCCCTGCCGGTGGAACGTCTGCGTGCCGGCTACTACAGCGATGCGTACTTCAACTACTCGAAGTCGGTCCTCGAGCACGGCGGCATGCACACCCGCGTGGTCATGCAGGTCTTCCAGAAGCACGCCGGCGCCGTCCTCGGCGGCATGGACGAGGCGATCGCCATCCTCAAGCTGTGCAGCGGGCGGTTCGAAGACGGCCCCGCGGGAGCCGGGGGGAGCACTGCGACCGGTGTCTGGCATCCCGGTTGGCGAGACCTCACGGTCCACGCCCTCTTCGACGGCGATCGTCTGGAGCCCTGGGAGACGGTGATGACCATCGAGGGCGACTACAGCCTGTTCGCCCATCTCGAGACGGTGTATCTGGGCGTGCTGTCGCGGCGCACGCTCGTGTCGACCAACGTGCGCCGCGTGGTGGACGCCGCGGCGGGCAAGTCGATCCTCTTCTTCCCGGCCCGCTTCGACCACTACCGGGTGCAGACCGGCGACGGCTACGCCGCCCACATCGCCGGCGCCATCGGCGTCTCGACCGATGCTCAGGCATCGTGGTGGGGCGGCAAGGGTATGGGGACCGTGCCACACGGCCTCATCGCTGCCTGCGGCGGGGACACGGTGGAGGCGACGCGGCGCTTCGCCGACCTGTACCACCCCGAGGTCAACGTCGTCGCGCTGGTCGACTTCGACAATGATTGCGTAGGCACATCGCTGGCCTGCGCCCGGGCACTCGGCGAGCGGCTTTGGGGGGTGCGCCTGGACACGTCCGAGACGATGGTCGACAAGGCGCTCTGGCGTTCGATGGGACAGTTCCGGCCCAACGGTGTGTGTCCGGAGCTGGTCCGGGCGGTGCGGCAGGCGCTCGACGCCGAGGGCTTCCAGCGCGTCAGGATCGTGGTGAGTGGCGGCTTCGACGCCGGCAAGATCGGCGCCTTCGAGGCCGCCGGAGTGCCTGCCGACGCCTACGGGGTCGGCAGCAGTCTGCTGCGCGGCGAGACCGACTTCACGGCCGACGTCGTCCTGGTGGAGGGGCGACCGTGTGCCAAGGAGGGTCGGGAACACCGTCCGAACCGGCGACTCGTCCGGGTCCCGTGACCGTTCGCAAGGCCCCGCCTCGAGGCATCGTCGCGCAGCCGGTCGCCTGGCGTAAGGGTCGCAGATGCGGGTACCTACCTCTCAGGTGATGCGCGACACACGGGGAGGCGACGGACGGTGAAGGCGATCATCGTCATCGATATCATCAACGGGTTCTGCAAAGAGGGAAGCCTCTACAGCGAACGGTTCGCCCGCCTGGTGCCGAGGATGCGCGACTACCTCGAGCGTGAGATGCTCGCCGGGAGCAAAGCAGTCTTTCTCGTCGACACGCATGTGCCCGACGATCCGGAGTTCGCCATGTTCCCCGAGCACTGCGTGGCCGGCTCCGGTGAGGACGAAGTCGTCGACGAGCTTCGGGATCTCGCCGAGCGGTCGATCGTGATCCGCAAGGATCGCTTCTCGGGATTCCACGCGACCGGCCTCGAAGATGTGCTGGCGGAGCTGGCGCCGGACGAAGTGGAGGTCGTCGGTGTCTGCACCGACATCTGCGTGCTGCACACGGTGGCGGGGCTGCGCGACAGGCGTTATGCGACGTCCGTCCGCGCCGACCTTGTGGACACCTACGACACGCCCGGGCATCCGGCCGAGGAGATGAACCGCTTCGCTCTGACGCATATGCGCGAGGTCCTCGGTGCGGCGGTGAAGTGACGTCTCTGCCGTTCGCTCGATGCGGCTGTCGTCGCTTTGACGCCGGTAGCTGCACGCGCTAGAGTCCATGGGGGAGTCATACTGTCCGACTCGTCGCGCGGTGGCGCGAAAGGCGGTGGTTCTACCATGGGTCTCCAGCTCACTCGCGGCAGTGAATATGCCTTGCGGGCGGTGCTCTATCTGGCCGAGCGGCCGGAGCGAGAGATCAGTGCGCTGCGAGCCGTCAGCAACGCCAAGGGTGTCCCCGAGAGCTTCATGGCCAAGATCTTCCAGAGCCTCGTGCACGCCGGTCTGGTGGTCTCGCATCGCGGTGCCCGCGGCGGCTTCTCGCTGGCGCGGCCCGCCGGCGAGATCACGGTCGCCGAGGTCATCGAGGCCATCGACGGTCCCATCTCACTCAACACCTGCGTGATCCATCCCGAGTCGTGTGGGCAGAGCACCGGCTGTCCGGTCAACGAGGTGTGGGTCCGGGCCCAGGGGGCGATGATGGACGTCCTCGCCGGCGTCACGTTCGCCGATCTGGTCGCCGAGCCTCTCGCCGGCGCCGCGGAAAGGGATCCGGCGCTGCTCTGAGCCGTGCGGCACCGGGGTGCCGGGTGCCTTGAGGCCGTCGTCCGGACATCTCCGCCGCTGCGCGCTTCTGACCGGCGGCCAGGCGTCGTCAGCGTCCGTCAGTCTCCGTAGCCGCCTGGGTGGGCCTGCATCCAGGCCCACGCGTCACGGGCGGCATCGAGCAGGCCGCGGCGCGGTCGCCAGCCGAGCAGCGTGGCGGCGCGCCGGTTGTCGGCGACCAGCCTGGGCGGGTCCCCGGCGCGTCGTGCCTCGACACGCCGCACGACCGGCCGTCCGGTGACTGTCTGTACGGCGTCGAGGACTTCTGCGACCGAGTGGCCGTGGGCCGTTCCCAGGTTGCAGGCGCCGGCGCACCCGGGCAGCCGTTCCAGCGCCGAGATGTGCGCATCGGCGAGGTCGGCGACATGGACGTAGTCGCGTACGCAGGTGCCGTCTGGCGTCGGGTAGTCGTCGCCGAACACGGCCAGCGTGCTCCCGTCGCGGGCGGCGCTCAGGGCGAGCGGCAGCAAGTGGGTCTCGGGCCGGTGGTCCTCGCCGCAGGCACCGTACGCGCCGCAGGCGTTGAAGTACCGGAGCGCCGCCACCGAGAAGGGCGCCTCGGGAGCGAAGAGCACCAGCTCGGCGGCGAGCTTGCTCTGCCCGTAGGGATTGGTGGGCGCCGCCGACGCGCCTTCGGTGATCGGCAGCTCATCGGGCTGTCCGTAGACGGCCGCCGTCGAGGAGAAGACGATGCGCTCGACGCCGGCGCCGGCGGCGGCCCGCGCCAGCGACTCGGTCCCGGTCGTGTTGACGTCCCGGTAGAGATCGGGCCGGACGACCGACTCGGCCACCTCAGCGAGCGCCGCCATGTGCACGATGGCCGTGCAGGCACGCTCTCGTAGCACCGTCGTGAGCCGCGGTGTGTCGCGCACGTCTCCAACGACCAGTTCCACGTCCGGCGCCACGGCGGCACGATGGCCACGGGAGAGGTCGTCGTACGCGGTCACCTGATGCCCGGCTTCGAGCAGCCGGGCGGAGATGATGCTGCCGATGTAGCCGGCCCCGCCTGTCACCATGACGCGCACGGGGCGATGCTATCAGGGCGGGCGTGTATCGGCTGCGAAACGGGGGTGCCCGGGGCATATCGTGCAGCAGAACGCCACCGCGGCGCCCTTGCCGGGGCCGCGGTGGCGTCGTCGAACGTCGGGGGCTCTTCGTGAGCGGCGCGACCGCGCCGCGTCAGACGCCTCAGCCGAAGCCGCTGCCGCCGCCGGACGGCGTGCAGCTGCCGAAGTTCCGCAGGAAGCTGGAGAACTTCTGGCGCACGGCGGTGGAGCCGCACTCAGGGCATTTCTTGTCCTTGTCCTTGAGGAATCCCTGGACGTAGACCTCGTACTGGTTGCCGCACTCGCTGCAGACGAAGTCGTAGCTTGCCATGCGCTCCTCGTGGTCGCGGTGGACGGATGACTGATGTATACCTTAGGGGGTATCATACCACGGCCGGGCCGGTGAGCAATCATCGAGCGTGGTGCACGGAGAGCAGCGACCGGAGCGCACCTGCCGGGACCGTGGGTGAGGGCGTGGCGCTCTGGTGTTCCGGGTATCGTGGCGGTCACGGCCGGCGGAGACGATCGCCGCGACCATGGCCGTTTCGTCCGGGACCAGCGTTGCAGCGTGGCACAGTACCGGCGCCCGGGTGGGCCGGAAGGAGGCAGTGTGGATCGCAAGAAGGTGGCGCTGGCCGTCGGCCTGCTGGTGATAGCCGGCATCGTGGCGTGGGCCGTCGTGGCCCGGCTCGGCGGCGACGACGCCGCCACCACTGCCGGCGGGTCGGCGAGCGGCGGCACGACCGCCGACGGGTCGGCCGGTGGCAGCGGCAACGGCAACGACGACGCCATGATCTTCACCGGCACGACGCTCGATGGGGAGCCGTTCGACCTGGAGGACTATCGCGGCAAGCCGGTGGTGGTCAATTTCTGGGCGTCCTGGTGCGGCTACTGCGGGGCCGAGATGCCGGACCTGCTGCAGTTCGCCGCCGATCATCCGGATGTGGCGGTGGTGGGTGTGGCCGTCAATGATGACGAGGCCGCCGCTCGCCAGGCGGCCGCTTCATGGGGTCTCACCTTCCCGAGCGTCCTGGACCCCGACGGAGCGATCTTCGCCGAGTTCGACGGGCAGGGTCTGCCGACGACGATCTTCTTTGACAAGGACCTCGTCCCCAGAGAGACGGCGATCGGTCAGACCGATCTGGCGGGCTTCGAGGCCGGGCTGCAGAAGGCACAGTGAACCTCGATGGCCTGACCGTTTCCAGCGCCGGCCTGGCGTTCGCCGCCGGCGTCGTCTCGTTCCTCTCGCCCTGCGTGCTGCCGCTGCTGCCGGTGTACCTGTCGTTCGTGTCCGGGGTGGCGGTCGAGGACCTTGAGCGACAGCGCTGGCGGGTGCTGCGCGTGGCCCTGTCGTTCACGGCCGGTTTCACGGCGCTCTTCGTGGTGCTCGGGACGGCCGCCGGCAGTATCGGCGGGGTCCTGGCCGCCAACCGCACCCTCCTGAGCATCATCGCCGGCGTCGTGCTGATCGTGGCCGGTCTGTTCGTGATGGAGGTGATCCATCTGCCCGCCGGCAAGGGGCTCGAACTGCCGAAGGTCGGCGGCGTTCTGGGCGGCTTCGTGGCCGGCGCCGCCGTGGCGGTGGCCTGGACGCCGTGTGTCGGCCCCGTCCTCGGTGCCATCCTCACGCTCGCCGGCACGCAGGGCGGCGCCGCTCAGGGCGCGCTGCTGTTGTTCGTCTACTCGCTCGGGCTGGCCGTCCCCTTCCTCCTGGCGGCGGTCGCCTTCGGCTGGGTGGCGCGGCGGCTCGAGTGGGTCAAGCGTCACTACCGCGTCATCCGTATCGTGGCCGGCGTGCTGCTCATCATCGCCGGTCTCCTCATGGTCACAGGGACCTTCGAGTACCTGAGCCGCCTCGCCCCCTCCTGGTCGCCGTTCGATATCTGAGCTGCGTCGTCCCGGCCCGGGCTCACTCGACGGTCGAAGAGTCGGCTCACGCTCGATCCCGGCTCGGCAGGCGGCGGCACCGCGGGTATGCTTCCGGGGTGCCGATCTCGACTGGACGCCCGATCCCCGAGCCGTCGGCCGCCGGACGTGCCGCGGCCGAGGAGCTGCGCCGCCGCGTCGCGGGGCGCGTGCTCACGACGCCTCTGAGCCGCTGGCTGTACTCCACCGATGCGTCGAGCTACCGCATCGTCCCCGAGGTGGTCCTGGTGGCCGGCCACGTCGACGATCTGGCCGTGGCGGCCGAGGTAGCGGCGCAGCGCGGCGTCGCACTGGTGGCGCGCGGCGCGGCCACCAGCGTCGCCGGACAGGCGATCGGCTCCGGCATCGTGGTCGACTGCTTCCGGCTGGACCGCATCCTGGCGATCGACCCACAGGCGCGCCGGGCGCGGGTCGAGCCGGGCGTCATCCAGGCCTCTCTGAACGCTGCCGCGGCGGGTCACGGCCTGGAGCTCGGTCCGGACACGTCGACCGTCGATCAGGCGACCGTCGGGGGGATGGTCGGCAACGACTCGTCCGGGTCGCGCTCCATCATCTACGGTCAGATGGCCGACAAGGTGGCGCGCGTGCGCGGGGTGCTTGCCGGCGGCGACATGGTGGAGCTCGGTGCCTGCAGCGGCGCCGACCTGCGCAGCGGCATCCGTGGCGGCGGCGGTCTTACGACGGCGCTGGAGTCGATCCGCAGCGCCTACGGCTCGGCGATCTCCGGCGGCTATCCGCAGACCCGCCGCTTCACGAGCGGCTACGATCTGCGTCACCTCCTTGGACCGCGTCCGCATCCCGGCAGGCTTCTGGCCGGTTCGGAAGGCACGCTGATGCTCTTCACGGAGCTGGAGGTGGACCTCGACGCGCGTCCGGCGCTGCGGCTCGGCGCGGCCCTGGTGTTCCCGAGCATACGTGCCGCCCTGGAGGCCAACGTCCGTCTGCTCGAGACCGGCCCGAGCGCCGTCGAGCTGCTCGACCTCGACCCGCTGCGGGCGGCGCCGAACCTCCATCTCTACAGGCGACTGGCACCGCTGCTCGCCGGCGGTGAGCCGGCCATGCTCACCGTGGAGTACCAGGGTGATGAAGGCGAGGTGCGGGCCGGTCTCGCGCGTCTGCGCCGACTGGAGCGCGACCTTCCCGTCGCCGGCGTCCTGTATCTGGAAGACTCGCCGGCGATGGCCGAGGCGGCCGCTCTGCGGCGAGCGGTCCTGCCGCTGCTGATGGGCGTGCCCGGCGCGGCGCGTCCCACGGCCTTCGTCGAGGACACTGCCGTGGCGCCCGAGCGGCTCGCCGACTACGTGGAGCGGTTCCGGGGCATCGTGGCGGCTCACGGGGTCCGTGCCTCGTTCAGCGGTCACGCATCGGCAGGATGTCTCCACGTGCGTCCGCTGCTCGACCTCAGGTCGGCCGCCGACGTCGAGACGATGCGCCGCATGGCCCGCGAGGTGGCGCACCTGGTGGCGGAGTTCCACGGCGTCATCTCCGGGGAACACGGGGTCGGACTGTCGCGCTCGTGGTTGCTGCCCGAGCTGACCGATCGGCGCCTGTTCGAGGGTCTTGTCGCTCTCAAGCGGGCCTTCGACCCCGGGGGGACGCTCAATCCGGGGATCATCGTCGACGGTCCCGGTGTGACCGAGCACCTGCGGTCCGCCGCGCAGCGGCGCGCCGGTTCGGGGTGGCGGCCGCGGCTTGCCTATCGGGACGAGGGCGGCTTCGAAGCCGCCGTCGAGCGCTGCTTCGGCGCCGGCCAGTGCAAGAAGCTCACCGGCGTGATGTGCCCGCCGGCCTCGGTCACCCGCGACGAGGCGCGGAGCACCAGAGCGCGTGCCAACGCGCTGCAGGCGATCCTCGCCGGCGCCGTCGACCTGGACGAGGTCACCGATGCAGAGATGGAGGAGGTGCTGGGCACGTGCGTCGCCTGCAAGGCGTGCAAGACGGAGTGCCCGGCCGGCGTCGACATGGCGGCTCTCAAAGCCGAGTGGCTCGCCGAGCGGAGGGCGCGCGAGGGCACGCCTCTGGCGGTGCGCGCCGTCGCCGACATCCGGCGTCTGCTGCGCGTGGCCGCGCCCCTGGCGCCGGTCGTCGCAGCCGTCGGTCGTTCGCCGCTGCGCCGGCCGTTGCTGCGTCTGGCCGGCGCCGCACCGCAGCGTCCCCTGCCGCCGATCGCGGCGCGGTCGCTCACGCGGCGGGCCGCCCATCGGCCGCGGCACGCTGAGGGCTCGCCGCCGATCGCCCTCTTCGCCGACTGCTTCACCCAGTACCAGGAACCGCAGATCGGCGAGGCCTTCCTCGACCTCATGGAAGCCGCCGGGATACCGGCGGCGGTGATCGACGCCGGCTGCTGCGGGCGGACGATGATGTCGACCGGTCTGCTGGAGAAGGCCCGCGCGGCGGCCTCGCATGCTGTCGAGCGCCTCGACCGTGAGGTCGCCGCCGGCCGCGTCGTCGCCTTCGTGGAGCCGAGCTGTCTGGCGATGGTCCACGACGACTGGCGGCGCCTGCTGCCCGATGACCCGCGTGTGGCCCGGGTCGCCGCCGCCAGCCGCTTCGCGCTGTCGTGCGTCGCCGACGCGGCGGCCGACGGACGGCTCGACTTCTCCCCCGGCGGGCGGGCGCTGCTCCATCCACACTGCCACGAGCGTGCAGTGTTCTCCAGTGCCGAGACCGAGCGCGCGCTGCACTGCGTTCCCGGGCTGGATCTGGAGGTCCTCGACGCCGGCTGCTGCGGCATGTCCGGCATGTTCGGCTACGAGGCCGACCACTACGAGCTGAGCGTGGCGATCGCGGAGCGTGACCTGTTGCCGGCCGTGCGCGCCGCCGCCGGCGACACCGAGATCCTGGCGACCGGCACGTCGTGCCGGGCGCAGATCGCGGACCTGAGCCCGCGGTCGGCCTGCCACCCGCTCGTCTTCCTGGCGGCGCGGGCCGTGCGGCGCGGGTGAGGTCAGTCGGACGGCTCCGGCGCCGACCGCGTAGCCTGCCGGCGCCGGAGCACGCGGCCGCCGGCGACCGACCGATCCGGCACCCTCGTACTGCGAGCCGGGCTGCGCCGCCGCGGCGGATGCCGGCGGTCCACGGTTGAGGCCCGGCGCGTTGAGGCATACCCTACGGACATGAGCGAGCCGCGTCAGGCCGTGCAGCCGCCGGCGGGCCGCGGCGCCAGCCGCGCCCGCCGCAAGAAGGACCGCCGTCCTCCGCAGGTGAGGATCGACCCCGCCCTCTGCAAATCCTGCGGCATCTGCGTCACGCTCTGCCCGCGGTCGGTCTTCGATGCCGATCCGGTCGGCCGGCCACTGGTCGCCCGTCCGCAGGACTGCAACGGCTGCCGTTTCTGCGAGATGCACTGCCCCGACCTCGCCATCGAGGTCCTCAAGGACGAGGCGCCGGCCGCGCCCGGCTCCGAGCCGGAACCGGCCGCCGAAGACGACGAGGGAGACACCTGATGCCCGGGTCCCGCCGTCTGGTCCAGGGCAACGAGGCGATCGCCGAAGGCGCCATCACCGCCGGCGCGCGCTTCTTCGCCGGCTACCCGATCACCCCCTCCACCGAGATCGCCGAGACGCTGGCCGCCCGCCTGCCGGCGGTCGGCGGCACCTACGTGCAGATGGAGGACGAGATCGCCTCGATCGCGGCGGTGATCGGCGCCTCGCTGGCCGGCACCAAGGCGCTGACCGCCACCTCCGGTCCCGGCTTCTCTCTGATGCAGGAGATGATCGGCTTCGCCACCATGACCCAGGTGCCGTGCGTGATCGTCGACGTGATGCGCGGCGGGCCGTCGACCGGCCTGCCGACCGAGCCCGCCCAGGGCGATGTGATGCAGGCGAGGTGGGGGACGCACGGCGAGCACTCGATCATCGCGCTGGTACCGAGCTCGGTCCACGAGTGCTACACGCTGACCGTCGAGGCCTTCAACCTCTCCGAGCAGTTCCGCACCCCGGTCATCATCCTCTCCGACGCCCTCGTCGGGCACATGCGCGAGGCGGTCGAGCTGCCGAGCGGCAACGAGCTGCGCATCGCCCAGCGCGGCGACCTCGACATCGACCCCGACGACTACGACACCGTGCAGAGCACGATCGACAACATCCTGCCGCGCCCGGCCCTCGGATCGCCGTTCCGCGTCCACGTCACCGGCCTGGTCTACAACCGCCTCTCCGGTTCGCCGGAGACCGCCAGCCCGCGCGCCGCCGGCGACCTGGGGGCCTACCTGCGCGAGAAGATCTACCACCACCACGATGCCATCGTGCGCGTCGAGGACTTCATGATGGAGGGCGCCGAGGTGGCCCTCTTCGCCTACGGCTCGGTGGCCCGTGCCGCCCGCGCCGTGGTGCGCTGGGCCCGCCAGGAAGGATTGCCGGTCGGTCTCGTACGGCCGATCACGCTCTGGCCGTTCCCCACCGCGGCGGTTGACCACATGGCCGAGCAGGTGCGGACCGTGATCGTGCCGGAGATGAACGTCAAGCAGATCGCCTGGGAGGTCCAGGCGGCGGTCGCCGGGCGAGCCAAGGTCGTCGACTTCGGCCGCATCGACGGCAAGCTGATCACCCCGGGGCAGATCAAGGACCTGATCAAGAAGGAGTTCCACTATCACCGCTTTAGTTGACGAGCCGCTGATCGCCCGCCCGCCGGAGGAGCACGCGCTGCCCAGGGTGGTCGCTCACCCCACGGCAGAGATCCGTGCCCATGTGCGCGGCGGCAAGACGCTGTGGTGCGCCGGCTGCACCAACGGCATCGTCACGCGGGCGCTGATCGACGCCTTCCTCTCGCTGGGGCTCGACCCGAGCCGGATCGTCGTGATCGCCGGCATCGGCTGCGCCGGGCGCATCACGAGCTATCTCGAGTACTCGACGGTGCACACCGCTCACGGTCGCGCCCTGGCGGTCGCCACCGGCGCCAAGCTGGCCGACCCCGGCCTCGAGATCGTGGTCGTGATGGGAGACGGCGACTGCGCCGCCATCGGCGGCAACCACCTCATCCACGCCGCCCGGCGCAACGTCGACCTCACGGCGCTGATCTTCAACAACGCCATCTACGGCATGACCGGCGGCCAGGCCGGACCGACCACCCACGAGGGCGACCGCTCCAAGACCAGTCCCTACGGTAACCCCGAGCCGGCCTTCGACATCTGCGAGCTGGCCTGGGCGGCCGGGGCCACCTACGTCGCTCGCGGCATCCCGTACGCCTATCTCAAGCTCGTGCAGCTCATCGCCGGGGGCATCGCCCACAAGGGCTTCTCCCTCGTCGAGGCGGTCTCCGACTGCCCCACCTACTACGGGCGCATGAACACCAAGCTCGATGCCGCCGGCATGCTGGCCGCCCAGAAGGAAGACGCGGTCACCGTCGATCGCTACGATCCCGAGCGCGACGGCCCGATCGCCGGCACCTACCCCGTCGGCCTGCTCCACCACGTCGAGCGGGCGCGCTTCGCCGACGTCTACGCGCAGGTACGGAAACGGGCCGGCTATGAGCCCGACGGCGACGGTGCGGCGGAGAGCGCCCCGTGAGCGGCCGGCGCCGCATCAGCTTCGGTCCGCGTCAGGAGTACCGTCTCTCGGGCTCCGGCGGCCAGGGTCTGCAGTTGGCGGCAGTGATCCTCGCCGAGGCGGCTACCGCCAGCGGCAAGGAGGTCGTCCAGACCCAGAGCTACGGCCCCGAGGCGCGTGGCGGCGCCTCACGCTCGGAGGTCATCATCAGCGACTGGCCGATCGACTTCCCCGAGCTGGAGAGCCCCGACGTGACGCTCTGTCTTTCCCAGCCGGCCTGGGAGAGCTTCGCCGCCGGCACGCGGCGCGGCGGTCTGGTGGTCTACGAGTCGGAGCTGGTGAGCGCCGGCGCTCTCGACGGCGTCGCCTCCTACGGGGCGCCGTTCACCGCCATCGCCCGCCGGGAGGCCGGCACGCCGCTGGCGGCCAACGTCGTCTCCCTGGCGGCGCTGGCCCAGATCAGCGGCGCCCTGCCGCGCGAGGCGCTTGAAGAGGCGCTGCGGGCGCGGCTGCCGGCGCGCCTGCTGGAGGCCAACCTGAAGGCCTTCGCCGCCGGCTGGGAGGCGGCACGGGATGGGGCGCGCGGAGCGTCGGGCGACTGAAGGACACCCGGCGGTGCGGCACGGCGGGGAGGTACCGTGGGCGTCCTGATCATCGTGCTCGGCGCCGTCGGGATCGTGGTGGCGCTGGCCGCCATCATCGAGACCGCGGTCGACGCGGCTCGCACCCGCAGGTTCCTCGATCTCGTCCTCGTCGTCGCCGTGGCGGCGCTCACCGTGTGGCTGCTCGTGGCGTACGGCGACGTGATCATGCAGTGACGCGCGGCGGCGGCTCGCAGGACCGTCGCGGCGTGTGGACGGCGTGCTTCCGTTACGTGGAGACCGACCGGGCCGCTCAATCGTCAGCGCACACCTGCCGATAGAGACCGTGAAGACGGTCCGGCGAGGTCCGGTGGACGGCGTGGCCGCGCACCGGGACCGCGATGGGGAGGGGTCTGTGGCACAGCGCATCCTGGTCGTCGATGACGAACCAGACATCCGGCGTCTCGTCCAGGAAGCACTGAGCGCATCGGGCTACGAGGTCGCAGTGGCCGCCAACGGCACAGAGGCCGTCCGCCTGGGCGCATCCTTCATCCCCGACCTCGTCCTGATGGACGTCATGATGCCCGATGCCGACGGCTTCACGGTCTGCGAACGACTGCGGGCCAAGCCGGTGTCGCTGAAGGCCCCGGTCATCTTCCTGACGGCGCGGCGTGAGCTCGACAGCAAGCTGATCGGCTTCCGCAAAGGGGCCGTCGACTACATCACCAAACCGTTCCACATCCGCGAGCTGCTGGCCCGCATCAGGGTCCACCTGCGCGAGCCCGAGCAGCCGGGCGACGCGCTGCCCTCGCCGTTGACCGGCCGCGAGCGAGAGGTCGTCAAGCTGCTGGCGGACGGCAAGACGTACAAGCAGGTGGCCACCGCCATGCGGCTCTCCCAGAGCACCGTCCGCAACCACCTGCACAACGTGTACGGCAAGCTGGGCGTGGTGGACCGTGCGCAGGCGGTGATCCTCAGCCGCGAGAACGGCTGGATCTGAGTAGCCGCCGGCGCCGCCGTCCGGCCGGCGGTCGCGTGGCTTGTCAGGTGCGGCAGCCGGCCGCCTGCGGATCGCCGGCGCGGCGCACCGGCAGATCCGGCAGCGACCACGCGTTCGTCGTCGTGCGTCGCTCCGACCGCCGCCGCTCGGCGCCGTCGGGTGAGACGCTCCCTGGTGAGCGCCGGCGCTCACCGTGGCGCCTGTCGACGATCACGACAACGTCTGTCCGGCCGTCATAGATCTGGTGCAGGCGTTCACGGAAGTGCCCGGCCAGGGGCCGCGGGATCACGATGGCGTGAGGTGCACTGTCGGGTCTGTTCTCCATCACGGTCGACTCCCTGGTCGCTGCGGCGCATGGGCAGTGTCCGCCCGGTCATCCCATTCGGCGCGCCAGGGCCGGCCTCCTGCCGGCCTTCCGGATGCCGGAGGACGTCTCGATCCGCGTCGGTCCCGCAGCATGGGAGGCGCCGGCGGGATTCAGATCCGCTCCAGCACGCCGGCCGCGCGCTCCGCCGCCCAGTCGAGCTGCTGGGCGCTCACCACCAGCGGCGGCGCGAAGCGGATCACATCCTCGTGCGTCTCCTTGCACAGCAGACCGTCGTCCATGAGCGCCTCGCAGAAACGCCGGGCGCCGCCGGCCTCCGGATGCAGGACGAGGCCCACGAGCAGGCCCTTGCCGCGGACTTCGCGTACATACGGGCTGCTGATCGTGCGCAGCCGCTCCATGAGCATGCCGCCGAGCTCATCGGCGCGCTGGGCGAGGCACTCGTCGACCAGCACGCGCAGCGATTCGCGCGCGACGGCGCAGGCCAGCGGGTTGCCGCCGAAGGTGGAGCCGTGCTCGCCGGGTCGGAAGAGCCCCAGCACCTCGCGCGTTCCGACGACCGCGCTGACCGGGTAGATGCCGCCGCCGAGAGCCTTGCCCATGATGATCAGGTCGGGCTCGATGTCTTCGTGCTGGTAACAAAACGCGCGTCCGGTGCGGCCGAGACCGGTCTGGACCTCGTCGGCCAGCAGCAGCACGCGATGCCGGCGGGTGATCTCGCGAACCGCCTTCAGGTAGCCGTCCGGCGGGATGACCACCCCCGCCTCGCCCTGGATGGGCTCCACGAGGAAAGCCGCCGTGCGCGGCGTGATCGCGGCCTCGAGGGCCCCGGCGTCGCCGTAGGGGATGACGGTGAAGCCCGGCGTGAAGGGACCGAAGTCATCGCGGTAGAGCTGTTCGCTGGAGAACGAGATGATGGTGATGGTGCGGCCGTGGAAGTTGTCTGTACAAGCGATGATCTCGGCCTGTTCCGGCGGCACTCCCTTGACCCGGTACGCCCACTTGCGGGCCGCTTTCAGAGCCGTCTCGACGGCCTCGGCGCCGGTGTTCATGGGCAACGCCATCTCGGCGCCGGCATAGTCGCACAGCTCCTGCAGGAACGGTCCGAGCTGGTCGTTGTGGAAGGCCCGCGACGTGAGTGTCAGGCGCTCCGCCTGTTCCGTCATGGCGGCGATGATGCGAGGGTGACGATGCCCGTGAGAGACCGCCGAGTAGCAGGAGAGGAAGTCCAGGTACCGGCGTCCCTCCACATCCCAGACCTCGCTGCCCTCGCCGCGCACCAGGACGACCGGCAGCGGGTGGTAGTTGTGAGCGCCGTACGTCTCTGCCAGCTCCATCAGCCGGCGGCTCTGCATCGTTGCGGGATCGTGCGTCACGGCTCGCCCTCCTTGCGTCGTCTCCGGGACCCGTCTCCTGCCGGCGCCGGACAGCCCGTAGGCCTCCGGCCGGTCGCGGGACGTGAGCCTCCCCTCCGGACCGTGTGACCGATCCGCGACGCCTCGAGGAGCTCCGCGGAGCGACCATGCATCGATGATACCGGCTTATACCATACGGCCGTCGGACCCGTCCCGTCCGCGCGCGTGTCCGGCCCGCGATCGAGCGCCGGCGCGAGGTCTACTTCAGCGGCCGCCCGGCGTCGTCGCGGCGCCGGATCAGCACGGCGCTGGCGGCACCCACCAGGCAGACGACCGCCGCCACGATGAACGTGGTGTTGACCGCCTCTGTGAACCAGCCCTGGAAGAGCGTCGCGAAGCTCTCGGCCATGGCGCCGGTCTGCTCGTCCGCTCCGGCCGGCGGACTCATCGGGCCGGCGCCTTCCGCGACGCCGTCGATGATCATGCGTTTGACCGGGGCGGGGATGCCGGGGATGGTCTCGACGCCGGTCTCGACGTTGTACGCGAGCCTGTTCTGCAGCACCGCGCCGAGCACGGCGATCCCCATCAGGCTGCCGAGCTGGCGCACCGTGGAGAGCACGCCCGATGCGTTGCCGACGCGGTCCGGCGGCGCCGTCGCCATGACGGCCGACGTGGTGGGCGCGATTGCCATGCCGATGCCGAAGCCGGCGAGTATGAACGGCAGAAGCAGGTCGCCGACCCCGGTGCCCGGCTCGAGTCCGCGCCCCGACGGGTTGAGTCCGGCCATCCAGCCGATGCCGAGGGCGAGGAGGAGCATGCCGGCGGTGATGAGCCAGCGGCTGCCCAGCCTGTCCGAGAGACGGCCGGCCAGCGGCGCCGCGATCATCACCGCCACCGACATGGGGCTCATGACGGCGCCGGCCTTGAGGGCGCTGAAGCCGAGCACCGTCTGCAGGAAGATGGGGATGGTGAAGAAGACGCCCATCATGCCGAAGCTCAGGAGCAGCCCCGTGAGGTTGCCGGCGGCGAAGTTGACGCTGCGGAAGAGGCCGAAATCGATGAGCGGCTGCCGCTCCCGTGTCTCGCGCCAGGCGAAGAGGGCGAAGAGCACGACGGCGCCGGTGAACAGGCCGACGATGGGGACCGAGGTCCAGCCGAAGCTCTGCCCCTCGATGAGGGCGAACGTGAGGCTCGACATCGACAGGGTGATCAGCGCCACCCCCGGCAGGTCGAGTGAGCGGACAGAGCCGGGGTCCTTCGACTCCGGTACCAGCCGCCATGCCAGGAGCAGCGAGACGGCGCCGATCGGCAGGTTGATGAGGAAGATCCAGCGCCAGCTGGCGCCGTCGACGATCACTCCACCGAGACTGGGACCGATGGCTGTCGCCAGGCCCGAGACGGCGCCCCAGAGACCCATGGCGGCGCCGCGCCTGTCGGCCGGGAAGATGGTGGCGATGATGCTGAGCGTCTGCGGCATCATCGCCGCGCCGCCGAGGCCCTGCAGCACGCGGAACGCGATGAGCGCTCCGATGCTGGGCGCCAGGCCGCAGGCCAGCGACGCGACGGTGAAGAGACCCATGCCGATGAGGAACAGCAGGCGCCGGCCGTACAGGTCGCCGAGACGGCCGAAGGTCACGAGCGAGACGGCAAAGACAAGGACGTACGCGTTCATGACCCACTCGACGCCGGCCAGGTCGGTACCCAGCGACGTCATGATGTGGGGGATGGCCACGTTGACGATGGTGCCGTCGAGCAGCAGCATGAAGAGGCCGAGGCAGAGCACGGCCAGCACCACCCAGGGGCTGCGCTCGGCGGCGTCGCCCGTCACCGGCGCCGCATCCGGCGGCTGCAGTGGCAGATCGACGACGGCGGTCTCCGCAGCGGAGGCATCCGGTCCCGGCGTCACGGTCACTCCTCCCTCAACTCCTGGATCAGCGCGGTCATGAAGGCAAGAACGACCGCCGCCGGCACCTCAGGAAAGCGTTGCAGCGCCCGCTGCAGATCGCGGCGGCGCCGGGCGAGCACGGCGCGCGCCTCGGCGGCCGCTGCCTCTGACAGCCTGACGGTGATGACACGACGGTCGGTCTGGTCGTGTTCGCGCACCAGCAGCCCACGTTCTTCCAGTCGTTCGGCCATCTCCGTGGCGGCCGGCGGGCTCACGCTCATGCCGGCGGCGAAGTCCGACATGGACTGGCTGCCGGCGAGCTCGAGCTGCACCAAGGCGCTCATCTGGCGCGGGGTGAGGGGCGCGCCGCCGAGACGATCGCGGACACGCGTATGCGGCTCGGCATCGCGCAGCGCGGCGCCGAGCAGGGGCAGGAGCGCGAGCAGGCGGTCGACGGCGTCGTCGCCCTCGACTGCAGCCGTGCCGGCGGGTCCACTATGCGTGTCTGTCATGGTCCGGTCCCGAAGCTCACTGAGACGATTCGGTCTCCTGACAATACGGATACCGAAGTATAATGCCACGGCGGTCACGGTCCGGCAAGCCGACGGTCGGCCGGTCATCGCCATCGTCGCCCACCGCGACGGTGTCTGCAGCGGCGTCGTGCGGACAGCCCGGCCCGCCGCAGGTACAATGGACACAGGCACCCGCTGCGGCGCGTGGTGTACGACGTCCCGACATCGTGATCCGGAACGTGCACCCCCGTCGCAGTGTCATCAGGTCGGTGAGCAGCGGGGACGGCAAGGAGCGGAACGTGGAACTGACCATCGATGGGCGCATGGTGAAGGCCGAGCCCGGAACGACCATCCTGCAGGCGGCGCGGTCCGCCGGCATCGACATCCCGACACTCTGCCAGGACGACCGGCTCGAGCCGTTCGCCGCCTGCCGGCTGTGCCTGGTCGATGTGGAGGGCGCGCGGGGTCCCGTGGCATCCTGTGCCGCGCAGATCACCGACGGCATGGTCGTCCGCACAGAGACCGATGAGATCGTGGAGCAGCGCCGCGTGCTGCTCGACCTGTTGCTCTCGGACCACAAGGCCGACTGCCTCACCTGCGATCGCGCCGGCGACTGCCGCCTGCAGGACCTGGCGTACCGGTACGGCGTCGAGACCAGCAACTACGCCGGCGAGAAGCGCGAGTACCCGGTCCGCGACGACACGCCGTTCATCGTGTTCGATCCCTCCAAGTGCATCCTCTGCGGCCGCTGCGTGGGCGTCTGCGAAGAGGTCCAGCAGTGCCATGTCCTCAATTTCGCGGAGCGCGGCTTCCCCGCTTACATCTCGACGTCCTATGGCCGCTCGATGGTCGAGACCACCTGCGAGATGTGCGGCAACTGCGTCTCGGCCTGTCCCACCGGCGCGCTGCAGGACAAGCGCAGCCGACGCACCGTACGAGCGTGGGACGTCGAGAAGGTCGACACCGTCTGTCCCTACTGCGGCTGCGGCTGCAATCTCACGCTGCACGTCGCCGACGGCAAGGTCGTGCGCGTCACCTCCAAGGTCGGGAAGGGCCCGGGCGGCGGCAACCTCTGCGTGAAGGGTCGCTACGGCTTCGAGTTCATCACCCATCCCGATCGGCTCACCCGGCCGCTGATACGGATCGACGGCAAGCTCACGCCCGCTTCCTGGGACGAGGCCCTGGAGCTGATCACCTCCAAGCTCTTCGACATCCGCCAGCAGCACGGACCCGATGCCATCGTCGGCTTCGCCTCGGCGCGCTGCACCAACGAAGAAGACTACGTCTTCCAGAAGTTCATGCGCGCAGTCATCGGCACGAACAACGTCGATCATTGCGCCCGTCTCTGTCACGCTTCGACGGTGACCGGTCTGGCGCAGTCGTTCGGCAGCGCCGCCATGACGAACTCGTTCGCCGACCTCGACACGGCCGACGCGTTCCTGATCATCGGCTCCAACACGAGCGAGTCGCACCCCATCGGAGCGCTGCACGTCAAGAAGGCGCTGCGCAAGGGCGCCAAGCTCATCGTGGCCGACCCGCGTGAGATCGACATGGCGCGCCGTGCCGACATCCACCTCCGACTCAGGCCCGGCACCAACGTCGCCCTGCTCAACGGTCTGGCGCATGTCATCATCGAAGAGGGCATGGCCGACGACGAGTTCATCGCCGCCCGTACCGAGGGCTTCGAGGAGATGCGGGAGGCGGTCCGGCCTTACACGCCTGCGCTGGCCGAGGAGATCACCGGCGTGCCGGCCGACAAGATCGTCGCGGCGGCGCGCATCCTCGGCACCGTCGAACGCGCCGCCATCCTCTACTCGATGGGCATCACGCAGCACTCGCACGGCACCGAGCACGTGCTGGCCATCAGCAACCTGGCGATGCTGACCGGTAACGTCGGCCGGCCGGGCACCGGGGTGAACCCGCTGCGCGGGCAGAACAACGTGCAGGGCGCCTGCGACATGGGCGCTCTGCCCAACGTCTTCCCCGGCTACCAGCCGGTCACCGACCCCGCTCTGCGCGCCCGCTGGGAAGAGGCGTGGGGCGTCGAGCTGCCCGCCGACGTGGGCCTCACGGTCACCGAGACCTTCGACGCCATCCACGACGGCAGCGTGAAGGCGCTGATCGTGATGGGCGAGAACGTCATGCTCAGCGATCCCGATCAGACGCATGTCGAAGAGGCGCTGCGCAAGCTCGACTTCCTGGTCGTGCAGGACATCTTCCTCACCGAGACGGCCGACTTCGCCGACGTGGTCCTGCCCGCCGCCTGCTTCGCCGAGAAGGACGGCACCTTCACCAACACAGAGCGCCGCGTCCAGTTGCTGCGCAAGGCGGTGGAGGCGCCGGGCGAGGCGCGCGAGGACTGGTGGACGTGGTGCGAGCTCGCCCATCGCCTGGGGCACGCCGAGAAGTGGCACTGCACCCCCACCCAGGCGGAGATCATGGACGAGATCGCCCGGCTCACGCCCTCGTACGGCGGCATCAGCCACCGGCGGCTGGATGCAGAGGGCGGCCTTGCCTGGCCGATACCCGACGAGGAGCATCCGGGCACGCCGATCCTGCACACCGAGCGGTTCGCGCGCGGTAAGGGGAAGTTCTTCGCCGTCGACTACAAGGCGCCCGCCGAGGAGCCCGACGAAGAGTACCCGCTGACGCTGACCACCGGCCGCATGCTCGAGCACTACCACACCGGCACCATGACGCGCCGGGTGGACGGGATCAACGAGCTGGTCCCGACGGGTTTCGTGGAGATCAGTCCGGCCGATGCCGAGCGGCTCGGCATCGTCGACGGCAGGCCGGTGACGGTAGAGACCCGGCGCGGTCGCATCGAGACGCCGGCCTGGGTGACCGATCGCGTCGGAGAAGGTGTGGTCTTCATCCCGTTCCACTTCTGGGAGGGTCCGGCGAACCGACTCACCAATCCCGAACGCGATCCGCAGGCAAAGATCCCCGAGTTCAAGGTCTGCGCCTGTAAGGTCTCGCCGGAGACCGGATCCTGAGGTCTTCAGGGTGACGGGAGCCCGGCCGTGGCCGCGTGATACCGCTCTACGACAACGTTCCTACGCGGCGGTTTCCTGCGGTCACGGTCGGGCTCATCGTCGTTTGCGTCCTGGCGTGGATCGGCGAGCTTCTGGCGCCTGCGCTGGGTATCTCGCAGAGCCGGCTCTTCTTCGAGGCGGGTGCCGTCCCGTACGAGATCACCAACCGGGTCGACCTGGTGCGCGACGATCCCCTCCCCTGGTGGGGCGGCATCTTCACCAGCATGTTCCTGCACGGCGGCTGGCTGCACATCATCTTCAACATGCTCTTCCTGTGGATCTTCGGCAACAACGTGGAGGACACCATGGGCCGGGTGAAGTTCCTGGTCTTCTACCTGCTGTGTGGGGTGTGCGCGACGGCGGCGCAAGTGGCGATCGAACCGCAGTCGATGGTGCCGACCATCGGCGCCAGCGGTGCCATCGCCGGCGTGCTGGGTGCCTACATCGTCCTCTTCCCGCGCGCCAAGGTGCTGTCGGTCATCCCGCTGCTCGTGTTCTTTCCGGTCATCCTGATCCCGGCGTGGATCCTGCTGCTCATCTGGTTCGGATGGCAGCTGCTCTCGGGGGTGGCCGCGCCGGGAGCACAGACAGAGGTGGCGTTCTTCGCTCACATCGGCGGCTTCGTCGCCGGCGTGCTGCTCGTGTGGGTCTTCACCACACGAGAGGGGAGGCGCGGACGTGC
>Ga0172371_10002612_pt1 | contig 28487 bp, 22 predicted proteins | sample Lak12m_FD_114543 | JGI IMG/M metagenome (GOLD analysis project Ga0172371, IMG submission 114543) | Freshwater microbial communities from Kabuno Bay, South-Kivu, Congo - kab_022012_12m | ecosystem: Environmental > Aquatic > Freshwater > Lake | place: Democratic Republic of the Congo: South-Kivu...
CATTGCCAGCGCTATTAGCTCTTCCGTTGCCGAGAGGGTGTTCGATTTTTTGATGCTTGCCATCTTTATTGCCCTTTTCCCATTTTTTCTGACTAGTGAATATAATTTTCCGAGTTGGTTGTTAAACTGTGCGTGGCTCTTTCTTGTGCTTGTTATTGCCTTTGTTGTTTTTTTGCTTATCATCGCTTTCAACGAAAAAAGGGCAAATGTTCTGTTAGAAAGAGTCGAAAAAGGGGGCGGAAATTACTCGAGAAAGGCAATGCTGGCGCTAAGGGGTTTTATCAGGGGGCTGGGGTTTGTCAAGAACTGGCGACTAACGCTCTTTATCTTTCTTGTTTCCCTTTTGATCTGGTTGATGGAAGCAACTGTTATTTATTTTGTCCTCTTTGCGTTCGGGGTAAGCTTACCCATTTCTGCCTATTTATTCATTACAACTATTTTACTGGTGGCAATTGCCATTCCCGCTGCCCCGGGTTTTATCGGCTCCTGGCATTATGCCTGCGTGTTAGGACTTTCCTTCTTTGGAGTTGGTGCCGATATCGCTTTTGCCTTTGGGGTGTTATACCACTTTATGACGATACTTCTATTGGGAGCGCTCGGTTTACTTTTCCTACCTGCAAACTACTTGGCTCTGCGTGCGGCTCTTACTTCGCGACATTGAGAAAAACGGTAGGGAATGTCGTTTTCGAGATTGTGGCTCTTTCGCCTTGGAGAGGCGGTTATTCCTTTCGTATTAAAAATTTACATGATGTGCCGAGCGTGTTATGCGCGGCGGCACTCCAGAGTAGGGGACATTAGTTGATACTTATCGTTGATTTCGGTTCGCAATATAATCAATTGATTGCCAGAAGGGTTCGTGAACACAATGTTTATTGTCAAATCGAGCCTCCTGATATTTCCCTTTCCCGCATAAAAACACTCCCTATAGAGGGTATCATCCTTTCCGGGGGACCTGCCAGTGTCTATGAAAAAAACAACCCTCAATTGGATAAAGGTATTTTCGAGTTGGGTGTTCCTATTTTGGGCATATGCTACGGGATGCAGTATATGGTGCATGTCCTTGGGGGGAAAGTTAGTCGCTCGCAAAAACGCGAGTTTGGTTTTGCCTCCCTGGAACTGGCTGAAAAGTGTGAAATATTCGACGGAGTTCCAGAAAAGACAAGCTGTTGGATGAGCCATGGTGATTCCATAGAAAAACTTCCTAAGGGATTTATTGCCACCGCATATAGCGAAAATACGCCAATAGCCGCGTTGGCTGATCCTGAGAAGAAGCTATACGGTTTGCAGTTTCACCCTGAGGTTGCTCACACTCCCGACGGGATGAAGATATTGGAGAATTTCCTTTTCAATATCTGCAAATGCGACAAGAGCTGGACTATGGAGTCCTTCATCGCCAGCGAGATAGAGGCAATACGCGCTCAAGTTGGGGAGAAGAAGGTGATTCTAGGTTTGAGCGGAGGGGTTGATTCCTCGATTGCCGCCGTTTTACTCCAATGTGCCATTGGGAAACAACTAACCTGCATTTTTGTCGATACCGGTTTACTGCGGGCAGGTGAGGTGGGGCAAGTGCGGGAGTTATTCCGTAATTTCTATAAGATGAAAGTCCTCATAGTGCGGGCGGGTAAAGAGTTCTTAAAGAAGCTTGAAGGAATAGAAGACCCTGAAAAAAAACGCAAAATTATTGGTACGACCTTTATCGAGGTTTTCGAAAGGGAAGCAAAGAAGATAAAAGGTGCAGAATTTTTAGCGCAGGGGACCATCTACCCGGACATCATCGAATCACGCTCTTCGTTTGGTGGTCCTAGCGTCCTCATCAAATCTCATCACAATGTAGGCGGGTTGCCTAAAAAAATGAAGCTTCGGCTGGTGGAACCCCTCAAACACCTTTTCAAAGATGAAGTGCGTTTGTTGGGAAAGGAATTGGGGCTTCCCGATACCGTTGTTTGGAGGCAGCCTTTCCCGGGACCTGGTTTGGCGGTGCGTATCATTGGAGCGGTTAGTGCCAAGCGTCTGGCTATTTTGCGCAAAGCGGATGCCATCGTCGATGAGGAAGTTCGTGCGGCTGGTTATTATCGTAAGGTATGGCAGGCTTTTGCCGTGCTCTTACCCATAAAAAGCGTGGGGATTATGGGCGATAGAAGAACCTATGAAAACATCATTGCCGTCCGCGCTGTTACCAGTAAAGATGCAATGACCGCCGATTGGGCACAATTGCCCAACCAACTGCTTAGCAAAATATCCAACAGGATCATCAACGAGGTGCGTGGTGTCAATCGGGTTGTTTATGATATCAGTTCCAAACCGCCCAGCACCATAGAGTGGGAATAACAGCCTCTTTTATAGTGCTTTGCTTGTAAAAAAAGTGGGGTATTAAGGGCGCTCGTTGGTGGTGTCTATTTTCTTTTGCGGAAGGTTCCCTATGAATGAATATATTTTAGCGATTGACAATGGCACTCAAAGCGTTCGGGCAATTATTTTCGATTATGAGGGCACTATTATCGCCAGCTCTCAAGTTTGTATAGAACCGTATTTTTCCAAACAGCCGGGTTGGGCAGAACAGGATCCAGAATACTATTGGCGTTCTTTATGCGAGGCATGTCAGCGCCTTTGGCATAAGCCGGGTGTTTGCAAGGAGGCAATAGTCGGAGTTGCCCTGACGACACAACGGGGAACGGTCATAAACCTCGATTCCACAGGAAAACCATTGCGCCCCGCGATAGTTTGGCCAGACCAAAGGGAAACGGAAAATATCAAAAAGCTCGGCGGGTTTTGGGGGGCTGCTTTTCGTATTTTGGGGCTTAGTAACTCTATAGATTATTTGCAATCACAGGTAGAAGCAAACTGGATTAGCCAAAATCAGCCTGAATTATGGGCAAGAACTCACAAATTTTTATTTTTATCCGGTTATCTCACCTATCGGCTCACCGGTGAATTTCGCGATTCGGTAGGCTCGCAAGTAGGTTATATCCCCTTCGATTATAAAAAATTCTGCTGGGCTTCTCAGTGGGATTTCAAATGGAAATTGATCCCTCTAAATATCGATATGCTGCCTGAATTGGTTCCGGTGGCGGAAGAGCTGGGTAAAATAAGTGCCGTTGCTGCCCAAGAAACGGGGATCCCCCAAGGATTGCCGTTGATTGCCACCGCCGGTGATAAGGCATGTGAAGTGCTAGGTTCCGGGGCGATTAGTCCTGATGTAGCCTGTTTGAGCTATGGCACCGCTGCCACGATAAATGTTACTCTCGATCACTACCGAGAACCCATTCCCCTCATCCCCGCCTTTCCAGCAGCGCTTCCCCTGTATCACAATTTGGAGTTCACCATTTACAGAGGGTTTTGGCTAGTTAGTTGGTTCAAGGGACAGTTTGCCAAAAGGGAGCAAGAGATTGCCCTTGCCAAGGGCTTGTCAGCGGAAGCTGTCTTGGAGGATATGATTCGTGATATTCCCGCTGGTTCACAGGGTTTGATGTTGCAGCCCTTTTGGGCGCCTGGTTTGAGGTTCCCCGGATTGGAGGCAAAAGGGGCGATAATTGGTTTTTCCGATTGTCATACGAAAGCCCATCTCTATCGGGCGATACTGGAGGGAATCGCCTTTGCGCTTAAGGAAGGCAAGGAAATCATCGAGGCAAAGACAAAGACGAAAATAACCGATTTGAGGATTGCCGGTGGTGGTTCGCAAAGCGATATAGCGGCACAATTGACCGCCGACATTTTCGATTTGCCAGCGTCTAGGCCCCACACATACGAGGCATCGGCTTTGGGCGCCGCTATCGATGGCGCGGTTGGGATTAGAATCCACAGGGATTTTCCAACTGCCGTGAGCGCCATGGTTAGGAAAAGAGACACTTTTTTCCCCAAAAAGGAGAATGTCGAAACATACGAAAAGCTATACGAGAAAGTGTATAAGAAGTTATATACAAAGGTAAAACCGCTCTATAAAGATGTCTGTAAGATAACAAAGGGCAAGCACGCGAGGTTTTTATGAAGATCGGTGTACTGTCCGATAGCCACCTCCATCGGTATGATGATGACTTTGCTGCCACTTGTCTAACGGCTTTTGTCGATTGTGAACTGATTTTACATGCGGGTGATTTTGTTACCCTCGCCGCTGCTGATATTTTTGCCGAAAAACGCTTTTGGGGAGTTTGTGGGAATATGGATGAACAGGCGGTATGTAAGCGCTTTCCCGTAGTGCAAAGGCTGGATGTCCTGGGTAGGAAAATCGTTTTAGTGCATGACCTCACGACGCTTTCTCAAGAGGAAATAGCCTCATCAGCTTGTGTTGTCTTTGGGCATACCCACATTCCTGCCAACATCGTTAGCGGTGGTACCCTTTTCTTCAACCCCGGCTCGGCATCGGGCAAAAGAAACACGGGGGTGGGGAGCGTGGGGATACTCGAAATAGATGCGGGGATAAGCGGCAAAATTATCTCTATATGCTCAAATCATATCTCTGGCAGAAGATAGGGGAAAGAGGAAAAACATGACTAGGACAGGGGGATTATGAAGGTTCGCTTTGCACCATGGCGGAGAAGTTATCTGGAAAAGAAGGCAGAAAAAGGTTGTGTATTTTGTAAGAAGGAAGCGTTGGCAGAAGATCTAGTCGTTTTCGAAGGGCGCTTGGCTTTTGTTGTTATGAACCTTTATCCTTATACCAGTGGACATTTGTTGGTGGTGCCTTGCCGTCATGTGAGTCAATGGGAAGAACTTAGCGCCGAAGAAAAGCTCGATATTTTGAAACTTCTCGATTTATCTGTAAATGTCCTCAAGGAATATCTAAAACCAGAAGGCTTCAACATCGGTATGAACATAGGTGCCGCCGCGGGGGCAGGTATTGCTAGCCACCTTCATTTACATATCGTTCCTCGCTGGTTTGGGGATACCAATTTTATGACGACACTGGGAAAGATAAGGGTGATTCCCTTAGATATAAAAATAGCCTGTGCGGAAATGAGGGGCATTTTTCGGCGCTTGGCGGAGAACATGGACTAGGTTAGTAAAAACAATTTTCAAGCAATTGGGGTTTGCTTTTACCCGCGCTTTTACCCGCTATGGAGGAAACAACATGAAAATCATATACATTGTCTTCTTTTCTATCTTTCTATTTCTCGTATTGACTTTTTCTGCCGAAAATTCCGAAAAAGTAACTTTGAAATACTATGGATTTTTCAGGCAGGAATTGCCTTTGTCTATCCTCGTAGTTGTTTGCTTCATGGTTGGGGTGTTGTTTACGGGTTTGGTGGGCATTCTGGAGCGATTTAGAATGTCGATGACCATAAAAAGGCTGGATAGGACCGTCAAGGAGCTGAGAAAGCAAATAAAAGATAGCGAGCCTTTGCCAATTATCGAAAATAATTTGTATAAAAAACGATCCGATAAAAATGGCAGGGGAGAAGGTGATAAACTAGTCTAACTCTGCTTAGAGCATATGCACAAAGAGGGGGAAAGCACCACTTGCTTTCCCCCTCTTTGTTTTTCAGTTATTGGATAAAATTATCGCTTCGAGAATTGGAAGCGTTTTCGTGCCCCCGGTTGACCGTATTTTTTCCTCTCTTTAGAGCGAGGATCCCTAGTCAATAAACCGGCTTTTCGTAACGGTGCCTTTAAATCGGGATTTGCCTCTAGAAGGGCTTTGGCGATGCCATGCCGTACCGCACCTGCTTGTCCCGACACACCCCCTCCGGTAACATTCACACGAACATCGAAGCTACCTATATTTGCTGTTTCTGACAGGGGTTGCAACACCAATGCCTTTAGGGTTGCCCGGTTGAAATACTCATCGAAGTTCTTTTTGTTGACCGTTATAGTGCCTTTGCCCGGTTTCATATAGACCCGCGCAATCGCGGTTTTTCTTTTTCCCGTTGCGTAATAATTCTTTAGTCCTGCCATTACCTTGTTCTCCGCTCGTTATATTTCCATCTTTTGGGGGCATTGCGCCGCATGGGGATGCTCGCCTTGGGCATAGATTTTTAGTTTAGTGAGCATTTTTCTGCCCAGCGAATTCTTTGGTAACATCCCTCTTACCGCGAAGTAGAGTAACCTTTCTGGTTTACTGGACAAGAGTTTACCCGCGGTAATTTGACTGAGCCCGCCGGGGTATCCAGAATAATTGTAATAGATTTTTTCTGATAACTTTTTCCCAGTAAGAACAACTTTATCGGCGTTGACCACAATGACAAAATCGCCAGTATCAGCATGAGGGGTATATGTTGGTTTGTTTTTTCCGCGCAATACCGAGGCAATCTCGCTGGCAAGCCTGCCGAGCACTTTACCCTCGGCATCGACCACATGCCATGCCTTTTTTATGTCTTCCTTTTTTGCCACAAAAGTTTTCATCCTAGAAGCCTCTTCCCCACATATTTGAGAGGCGCGCCCTACGCATTTGAAAAATCATTGTCAAGGGGAAAACAATGAGAAGGTGTGGTAGTAAAGGAGAGGAGGAGTGGCTCAGTTATCTTTACAAAAAAAGGCTTTAACGCTAATTGGATAACATATCGAGGAGGGAGGGTGTCGAGACTTGGCGCAGGGTAGAACACGAGTGGGCATTATCATGGCAGGGCTATCTTCAGAAAAGGAAGTTTCCCTAGAGAGTGGCAGAAATATCTTCAACAAGATGAACAAGGGGAAATATGATGCCCTGCCTATTTTCATGGATACCAAAGCCGCCTTTTGGCTGATTCCGCTCAAGTTGTTGATGAAGAATAGCACCAAAGATGTCGAAGAAGAGCTTGTCGATAACGCTTCGAGGATCCATTACGAAGAGCTGAGTACCAAGATAGATATCGCCTTTTTGGCGTTGCACGGGAAATACGGCGAAGATGGTTGTGTGCAGGGTATGTTGGAGTTGTTAGGCGTTCCTTATACCGGCTCGGGTGTGCTTGCTTCGGCGCTGGGGATGGACAAGTTAGCCAGTAGGAGGGTGCTTTCCATCAATGGTATCGATACACCCAAGACCGTCGTCGTTAGTGCTCCCAATTGGCGAGAGAACATTTCCCTCCTTCTTGAAGAAGTGTCCCAAGAATTAGCCTTTCCTTGTATTGTTAAACCCGCCCGCGAGGGTTGCTCGACTGCTGTGGCAAAGGTCGATGACGGCAAGGGATTGCCCACGGCGATCGAGGCGGCTCTTCTTTGGGATACGAAGGTATTGGTGGAGGAGTTCATCGAAGGTATGGAGGTTACTTGTGGTGTTATCGGTGATGATGACCCCATAGCGCTCATCCCCTCAGAGACCATACCTACGGGCAAAATACTGTCGCTAGAAGATAAGTTTCTCTATGGGCAAGGGGAGAACAAAACCCCTGCCCGTGTTTCTGAAAAAACCTTGGAGAAAATACAAGATACGGCGCGTCGCTCCTTCCTCGCCTTGTCCTTACAAGGATACGCCCGTATCGATATGTTCGTTCGTAAGGATGGGAGAATAACGGTTCTAGAGCCCAATACCCTTCCGGGATTGACCCCTTCTACGGTATTATTCCATCAAGCGGCGGCGGTAGGGATTACCCCTGCCGAGCTTATAGAGCGAATAATCGCCTTGGCGTTTAAGGCGCATTCGCAAAAGAGAGGGCCACTTTAGAGATATGGGAATGCTCTCGACTTTTTTCGAGAAAATCGGCGCTGCTGTGCTTAGAGTGCTCGAGGAAATGGGCGGAATGTTATTCTTCTCCCTCTCGGCGGGATGTGCACTATTTACTCCTCCCTTGCGTGTCAGAGAATTTTTGAAGCAGATGGAGTTCGTGGGGGTAAAATCACTTTTTGTGGTTCTATTAACGGGATGTTTTACAGGGATGGTCATGGCGTTGCAGATATATTACGGTTTTAGGATGTTTTCTGCGGAGTCTCTAGTTGGTTCGACGGTAACATTGGCGATAACGAGGGAGCTTGGACCAGTTCTCACGGCGTTGATGGTTACTGCGCGGGCGGGCTCGGCGATGGCGGCACAACTGGGTGCCATGAGGGTTAGCGAGCAGGTAGATGCCCTTTATGTCATGGCGGTAAATCCCATCCAGTATTTGGTAACTCCTCGCTTGTTGGCTTGTGTATCGATGTTTCCCCTCCTGACGGTGGTTGCGAATTTTATTGGGGTAGTGGGTGCTTATTACATAGGGGTACAAATGCTACAAATAAACGAGGGTATCTTCATCGCCAATATAATCCAGTATTGTGGCTTATCCGATATTTACAATGGATTGTTGAAATCGGTTGTCTTTGGATTTTTGGTGGCGGTCATCTGTTGTTACAAGGGATTTTATACGCGCGGCGGTGCCGAAGGTGTTGGCAGAGCCACGACGGAGGCGGTTGTTCTCTCGGCGGTGGCGATTCTCGCTAGCGACTACATATTAACAGCGTTGATGTTCTGAAAATGGCAATAATCGAACTGCGAAATGTTAGTAAATCCTTCAAGGGACAAAAGGTCCTCGATGGACTGAATCTGGAAATCGAAGAGAGAAAAACAACCATTATCATCGGTAAAAGCGGTGGCGGCAAAAGTGTGATGTTGAAGCACATCATCGGCTTGCTCAAGCCCGATAGTGGGGAGATATTTATCGAAGGGAAGCCAACGACGAAGTCGCGAGAGCCCGAGCACAAGGAAATCCGCAAGATGTTTGGGATGCTTTTCCAGGAAGCGGCGCTTTTCGATTCTTTGAATGTTTATGAAAATGTAGCCTTTCCTTTGCGTGAGCACACCCGCAAATCGGAAGCGGAAATAGCCATTATCGTTGCGGAAAGACTTGCAGCGGTGGGTCTTTTCGGCATCGAAAGCAAAATGCCAGGGGAATTGAGCGGGGGGATGCGCAAGCGGGTAGGGCTAGCAAGGGCGATAGCGTTACAGCCGAAGATAGTGCTTTTCGATGAACCGACGACCGGATTGGACCCCATCATGGCGAATACGATAAACGAATTGATAATCGATACCCAACGCCGCTTTTCTCTTACCTGTGTTATTATTAGCCATGATGTTAGCTCCATATTCACCGTTGGTCATAGAATCGCCATGCTTTATGAAGGGAAGATAATAGCAGCTGACGAGGCAGAAGCCCTGCGTAATTCGGATAACGAGGTTGTTCGGCAATTTTTAGAAGGGCACCCAACGGCTCCAATAAAGATATAGAGATTAAGGGGTTAGAGATGAAGAGAAATTTTTCCACCGAAGCAAAGGTCGGTGTTTTTATGCTAATCGGCTTGTTACTACTCGCTTATATGTCGTTGCAGGTTGGTGAGAGTATATGGGGTAAGGGTAACTCTTATCTAGTTAAGGCACACTTCGATTATGTTTATGGGTTGGTCAAAGGCGCCCCGGTTAAGGTCGCGGGTGTTGGTATCGGTTCTGTGGATAGCATCTCTCTAGATGGTGGTGTTGTCCTCGTAGTGATGCGTGTTAAATCTGCGGTAAAAATTCCCAGCGATTCGTTAGTTTCCATAAAAACACAGGGTGTTATGGGGGAAAAATTTATCGATATTAAATTGGGCACTCGCTATGATGATATCCTCGAAAATGGAGGAGAAATCCTCAATTCTAAAAGTTCCGCTGATTTAGAATCAATTTTGGAAAATGTGGGTATCATTGCCGAAGACATTGGCGGGGTAACCTCTTCACTCAACAAATCGTTCACACAGGGAGGCGGTGCTGGAGAAATAGGCAGCATCATCGGCAATATAGCCTTGCTTGCCAACAGGTTAAACCTGCTCCTTGCCCGTAACGAGGGCAAGATAGAACAAACCATCGAAGAGCTGCGTGCTGCTTCGGCGGAAATGAACAAAGCCTTTGCCGCTATCAATGCGATTAGTGCTGAAGCCCAGCAAGGTAAAGGGATGCTGGGCAAAATTGTGGCAGACCCAGAGATGGCGAATAAATTCGAGGATAGTGTTGCTTCTCTCAGCAGGATTACCGCTAGGCTCGAAGAAAACAATGGGACCATCGGCAAGTTGCTCCACGATGATGAGATGGGACGCAATCTGGAAAAAACGATTGCAGGCTTGCACGATTATATAGAAAAGGCAGAAAGGCTGCGGACTTCGATACACTATCACGGCGAATTTCTTACCAATAGCTCTGAGTTCAAAAGTCATCTCAATGTAAGAATCCAGCCTCGGTTTGATTATTTCTATCAGCTTGGAGTTACAATGTCTCCCCGCGGCAGACACACTTCTAAAGAGATATATGTCGATGGAAAGTTTTCGAGTGTCGAAGAGTGGGATAAAAGTGGACTTCTCTTCAATGCGCTGTTGGGGAAGCGCTTCCACGATGTTGTCTTACGGGGGGGAATCATGGAATCGAGCGGTGGGGTAGGGATAGATTATTTTGCCCTCGATGATAAACTCAAGTTTAGTTTCGATGCCTTTGATTTTTCCGACGAGCGTCGTGCCCATCTCAAGGCGAAAGCCGAATATCGTCTTTTCAAGGGCTTGTATTTTAGTGTTGGCTACGATGATTTTATCAACAACAACCCTTCTCCCTTCATAGGTTTTTCCTTATATTTCGACGACGACGATATAAAAACCGTAATGTCGGGTATTCCCATAATGAAATAAATTTCTGATATAATTTATCATCGTGGTGTCTTGACAAGCAATGGGCGGTAAATAGATTGGCGGCGATTTATCTAGTTATAAATCGCCAAAATCATATGGGGAGTAGCACTATGCCGATTTATGAATATCAATGTTGTGAATGCGGAAAGAAATACGAGGTTCTTCAGAGCTGGCGGGAAGCGGATGAAGAGCGGTGTCGGTTTTGTAATGGGAAGGTAAAGAGATTGATTTCCCCGGCAGCTTTCCACCTCAAGGGTAGTGGGTGGTATGTTACAGATTATGCCGATAACAGGAAGAAGACAGCTTCTCATTCTAAAGCTGCCGAAAATAAAAGCTCGGATCCTGAAAAAGATGCGAGCTCTACAAGTAATTCTGAAGCAATTTCTCAGAAACATAACGATGCCGCCTAAAGAGGGCGGCATTATTCTCACCGTTTTTTGTAAAAGCTTAAATTTGCATTGTTATTGCTGTTTTTTTTGTGTTATGGTGTGCTTCACATGCAGCTCCATGTGGGGGAGCTAGCCAGTAGCTCTGATGCTGCATTCGTAGATTGCTGTGAAGTGAGGTAAAAGTTGATTTGTTTAGTAAGAGTGCCCTGCCGGTAGTTTTAGGCGTAGTTTTTCTTCTTCTTGTTTCTTCCGTTGTTTTTGTCAATAATTCGTATAACAGATTTTCTTTTTCTGAACACAGGATCTCTTTAGCTTGGCGTGATTTGGACGAACAGCTGCAAAAGGGATATTTTCTTACAGCAAAATTGCTCAATTTAGTGCCAGCTTGTTCCAAAGGAGAAGAGAGGCTCCTAGTTACTATGGGAGTTGCCTTGGCAAGAACGAATGGCATTCCCCCTTCCAATTATACTGAACTTGTCCAGGCACAGAGTGATGTCTATCGCTCTTTGATGGAGTCAATCGGGATGTTGAAGATTTGCTTACTACTAGAAACGGATCAAGCTGTTGTACAGGTGTTGGATGAACTAAAGAATGTCGAAATCAAAATTATCGAAAGCGAAAAATCCTATAACGAGGCGGTTACGGAATATAACGCTTCTATCAGCAAGTTTCCTGCCAATATCGTGGCGGTGTTCATGGGGCTACGGGAAAAGCCATATTTTGGAAGTTCCTTCCCCTTCCGTTCATAACTTTCCCTTTCCCACCTTTTAGAAGGCTAATTCGAATTTTGTTTACTTCGGTGGAGGCGCGGAGAAAGGGGTGATGCCAATCATTGGCAGTCTTGCCCCGTTGGGGGGCAAAGATCCCTTTGCTGATGCTCAAGGGCGCGCCTTATTTTTTTCTTCAGCCTCTCCGTTCTTTGTTCCAACTCCTCGCGCTGGAAGCGAGGAATAAAGCCCGCTTTTTTGATGAACCCTTCTAGAGTTGCCAATGCTTTTCGATAATGGCGTTCCTTATGTTCGTAAAATTTGGAAAGTTCGATAACGACAGGATAGTGTCGGGGGTAGTTAGCGATGATCTTTTCCCAAATCGCCACGGCTTCCTGCCAACGCTCCTCTTTTTTATGAGTCATGGCGAGCATCTCCATTGCTTCTAGAGCCACCGTGCGATCCGAAGATTCGCTGAGCCCCATTAATCCTTCGATATCGTTGCCGTTGCCCGTGCGCTCGATTTTCAAGCGTTCTACATTTAGCGTATCACGCTCGGAAGCGGTTTTGCCTTCGACTAGCATTTTCGAAAGCGACCATGCCAAGCCTGCCATAGAAATTATATCCAGACGGTTGTGATAGAAAATATCGGAAATCAAAGAGGGCTCGCGGCGGCGTAGCCAAGCAAAATACCGCTGCGGTATTTCGAAGCCCGGAATGTCATCGCTGCGGAAGTGCCCCAATATCTGGGTTTCCATGTTAGTCAAAGAACAGTTCTCCAAACGGTGTTTAAAAAGTCTGCGGCAGGGATGTAGCAGATCAAGATGCGGCATCTCTGTTAAGTTATCCATAAGGCGGTTGAGTGTTAACCTCGTTGCGAGGAGATTGACATCATATGCCTTCCCATTGAAGGTTATCAAAAAGCTACGCGCTGCCACTGCTTCCAGTAAATAGGTTAGACACGCTTTTTCTTCGGAGAAATCGCGGGCGAAGAGTTGTTCGATGATAAAACTGCCATTTTCTCCATCTAACCAACCTATTCCGATCATAAAAGGGAAGGTGCCTACCCCCCCTGCTAAACCGGTTGTCTCTAAATCGAGAAAGAGCGCGTCCGTGCAGCGGCAGTTACCGATGGTTTTCTGGTTTGCCAGTAGAGAAAGGGCGTTGGCGCAGGTTTCAGAAAAATCGCCAATTCGGCACTTCCCGTGTGAGTAGGAAGCGGGGAGTGTTTCTTCCACCATCAGAAAGCAGCCATGTTTGTTACTTATCTCTCTTCCTGGGGGCGGCAAGGAAGAAGAACGAGAGGGGGGGCATTGCGTCGTTTCCCAATTGTCGCTTCTGGGCGCGGGGACGATGTAGCGACGATGTGCCTCCCTCCTTACGGAAGGAGTAGGAGGCACAAGGGAGTTTTTGTTCATTATAGCATCGATCTTGGTTCGCAACTCATCGAGGGCATGTTGTTTCTCCGGGCTTGTTGTCGGAGCGGTGGTTTCTGGCGTAAAAGTAACGCCTGCCTTTTGTTTAGAGGCAGCGTTCGGGAAGCGCGTGGATGCTGCCGAATTATGTTCGTCGAGTTGGGAGATTTTTTCCAATCTATCCTTCAGTCCCATCACCTTCTCCTAGCAGGGCGATTATTTTCAAAGCGGTTTCCTTGCCGGTGCCCTCATCGCTCGAGGAGGGACCAACACAAGCTGGACAACCATGCTTACAGGCACAGTTTTCTATGACCTTTTTTGCCCTCTTTAGCAATTCCCAGTGGTTGTGGAAGAGAGAATCCGAGAGCCCAATCCCCTCCGGGTAGCTGTCGAAAAGAAAGATGGTTGGTTCCATATCTTCCCGGTTGAGTGTTTCCCCATCGCTGTCGTTGAGGAGAACCACCTTGCCAGCTCTGCCCTGCCTGATGAACCATTCGCCGTTTATATCACCGATGACAACATCGATATCGCTAATTTCCGACATCAACATCACCGCCGCCATGTGTCGCAAGGCATAAGCTATTCCACAAAGACCGCTTATTATTTCTCCCTGGGAAAAGGGCATTCTACTCAGTGCCGAGACGGCGATGGTGAACCAATACGCCGTTGTTCTCATTTCCAAACTCGGCAAATCCAACTCCCCGTAGCCGAGGTTTTCCATAGTGTAAAAACGCAGCTTCTTATAGCCAATAACTCTCTCGGAGACCAACACCTCTCCTCTTTCGATGAGTGTATTTATGGCATACCGAACATCGCTTCTGTTTTCTACCCTGATGGTCTTTTGCGATATCGCTTCGGTGAAGTAATCGACATCAACCTTTCTCGCGTAGGCTTTTAAGCTAGCGGTATCGAGATGCTCGATAAAATATGATTGCCCTTCGCAGATATAGATAGCGCCGTCGTGGACACTGCTCAGGGCGCTTGTCCAATCCACCAAAGCTAATGAACGCTGAACACTTTCGTTACTGGTGTCGATCACCAGCACATTGTTCGAGCTTAGGCACCGCAAATTGATGTCCTCGGCGGGATAATAATCGGCGCTCCAGTGCCACATCCCTTTTTCTCTATGGAGAACACCCCGCTCTGACAAGAATTCTAGAATTTCCCCAATATCGTTGTCCCCGAATAATTCCCCATCCGTAAAGGGCAACTCGAAAGCCGCACATTTGATATGGCTCAGCAATATCAAAACATTGGCAGGGTTGATGCGACAATGTTCGGGAGAGGAAGCAAAAAAATAATCGGGGTTTTCGATGATGAACTGATCAAGGGGATTGGCGCGGGCAATCATTATCGCCAGGCTTTGTGATTTTTTGCGCCCCGCTCTGCCCGCCTGTTGCCAAGAACTGGCAATGGAACCGGGGTAGCCGCAGATGATACAGGCATCGAGATCGCCGATATCGATGCCTAATTCCAGGGCGTTGGTGCTCACCACGCCCATTATTTTTTTAAAACGGATGCCAGCTTCTATTTCTCGCCGTACTGCGGGCAAATAGCCGCCGCGGTATCCGGCAATTTTCCCCTCCTCTCCATTGGGCGAAAAATGATCGCGCAGGTATTTTGTCAGCACCTCGACATTGAGCCTGCTCGTGGCAAAGACTATCGTCTGAATGCCGCTATTTACAAGGGCAGCAGCGATTTTTCTAGTTGGTGCAAGCGCGCTTTGGCGTATCCCTAAATTATAATCTACTATGGGGGGATTGTAGAAGATGAAGGTTTTAGCGGGTCGAGGTGCCCCGCTGTTGGCTATTAGCGTTGTCGGTAGCCGCAGAATGTTTTGGGCGTGCTCTTGAGGGTTGGCAACCGTGGCGGAACAAAGGATAAAAAGCGGAGCGCTTTGATAAAAACGGCAAATCCGCAAGAGACGCTGGATGACATTGCTGAAATGTGAACCGAAAACGCCGCGGTAGGTATGCAATTCATCGATGACGACGAATTTTAGATTTGTAAACAAAGCGTGCCATTTGGTGTGGTGGGGGAGAATGGCGCTGTGCAGCATATCGGGATTACTAATAACGATGTTTGCCTCTTTACGGATGGTGGTGCGGGCGCTAATCGGGGTATCGCCGTCGTAAGCGTTGATTTTTATCGTTACCCCCGTCTTTTTGGTTAAATTTCGTGCCAATATGCCCGCTTCGTTGAGCTGGTCGTGGGCAAGGGCTTTGGTGGGAAAGAGATACAAAGCGCGGGCGGTGTTGTTTTCCAAAATACTCTGAAAGGTGGGGAGGTTATAGCAAAGTGTCTTTCCACTTGCGGTAGGTGTTACGATGACGATGTTTTCCCCGGCGGCGCTTCGTTCCAGTGCCTCACATTGATGGGTGTAAAGCGCGGTGATTCCCTGCTCGACTAAGACCTCGCGCAGGGGTTGAGAAATGAAATCTGGAAACGGCGCAAAGGCGGCGGCAAGTGGAGGCAATTCCTTCCAGATGGTAACATTACGGTTGAAATCGGTGTTAGCCTTGAGTTTTGCCAACACTTCCTCAAGATTATCGAAATCCGTAGAGAATGGCATTTCGGCAAATTTCCTCCTACGCTTGCTGCCCACCATTTTCGAAATAGAGGGAAACGAGGACAACAAAACCGATAAGCGGCAGGACTCTAACCAATCCCCCCCCAAGCCGTAAGTTTTTTGGTGATGTGGCTTACAAGCAGAATTAAGACAAGCGACGAACAAATTTTTAGCATCATTATCATTTACTTTTACCACCAAGTGCACTGGCTGTGGGTGCTATCACTTAGCCCATAGAGAGCCTATAGAGGGGCAGGCTATTTTTGGCAATGCTTATTAGCGATGCCGGTGCTTCGTAGGATGGCGCCTCTCGAAAGATTCCTTGTGAGGATAGGTGGTGATTGTTAGGGTTGATGTCTAAAGCCAAGAGAGGAAAAAGAGAAATGGGAAACGAAGCAAACCTCATTGCTCCCTTAGCGGAGAGAATGCGTCCCCGGAGCTTTGCCGAATATGTGGGACAGGCTCATCTCATTGGGGAAAATGGTGTATTTTCTAAAGCCTTGCGACAAGGGCATATCTTTTCTGCGATTCTTTGGGGACCGGCGGGGGTGGGGAAGACCACGCTGGCGATGTTGATTGCCCAAGAGAGTGCGGCGGATTTCGTGAGTTTTTCGGCGGTGCTTTCGGGGGTAAAAGAAATTAGGGCGGTCGTGGAAGCGGCTAGAGAAAGGCGGGAAAAAGCCGAACGGACGACGATCCTCTTTGTGGATGAAATCCATCGTTTCAACAAGGCTCAGCAAGATGCCTTCTTACCCCATTTAGAAAGTGGTTTGCTCATATTGCTAGGCGCAACTACGGAAAATCCTTCTTTCGAGGTGATTTCCCCCCTGCTTTCTCGGACACGGGTGTTGACGCTCAAGCCTCTGACAAATGCCGAGATAAGGGAAATACTGCGGCGTGCCGTTGCCCGTGAAGAAAAGCGCCTGGCAACGAAGATAAGGCTCGATGAAGAGGCAAGTATCGCCCTTGCGGATCTTGCCGATGGCGATGCCCGCAGCGCCTTGAACAACCTAGAATTGCTAATTGCCACCCACTTTCCTACTGATGAAGGGGTATCGATAGACAAAGCCGCCATCGCTTCCCTGCTGGAGCGTAAGGCGCTTAACTACGATAAGGGTGCCGAGGAACACTATAATCTAATCTCCGCCTTGCACAAAAGTGTGCGTGGTTCCGATGTCGATGCCTCTCTCTATTGGCTTTGGCGGATGTTGGAAGCGGGAGAAGATAGGCTTTTCATCGCTCGCCGTTTGGTGAGGATGGCAATCGAGGATGTGGGCAACGCCGATCCCCGAGCAATTTCCATAGCGCTTGCCGCTAAGGAAGCCTATCATTTCTTAGGTTCCCCAGAGGGGGAGCTGGCACTTGTACAAGCTGTTGTCTATCTTGCCAGCGCCCCTAAAAGTAACGCCCTCTATGTGGCTGCCAAGAAACTTCGCGAGAAGGTTGCCCAAACGGGAAGCCTTCCCGTGCCCTTAGCCATGAGGAACGCCCCCACTCGTTTACTAAAGGAACTAGGTTATGCCGATGGCTATAAATACGACCACGATTTTGCCAATGCCTATGCGGGGCAGGAATTTCTACCGCAGGGGATAGGCACCCCCTCTTTTTATAAGCCCACCGGGCGGGGTTTCGAAAAGACGATTGCCGAGAGGATGGAATACTTTGCCAGGCTCAAAGCCCAGCTCAACAAAAAATAAGAGAAGTTCGCGGTGGTCTCTAGAAACGATGGGGGATGCCTTGCGAGAAGACATCCCCATCTTGGGAGGATTTAGGAAGCTTTGAAGGTGTGTCGATTGCTTCTTAAATAAAACATTTGCGCCTTGCCGGGTATAAAAGCAATAGCCGTGCCACAAGAAGCAAAGAACATCAGCAGTGCCAACTATAGGCGACCCTCAATAAGGATTTGGCGACCAACGGTGGTAAGACGCCATCCTCATCCTCTTTGATTATATAAGGGTAATTTTAAGACAACCTACCATTATTAATGATGTTTTTATGTTTTTGATGTTCTGTTGTGGGCAGCGAATTTGTCCATTTATGGCAATTAGGGGGGCTATGGAGGAAGGGGGAAGAAAGGCTGGCAGGGGGTTTTGTTTACCTCGCCTCTCTTTTCTTTTCTGTCTTTAGCGCCAATTTTTAAAGCCCTTTTTGCTGGCAAGGGGCGGCTTTTGTCGCCTGTCTTTTGTGTTCTAAAATAATTCAATGATTATAAAGGCTTGCCTTCCAGAGATTTCCGACAAAGCTGTCGCACTTTAGGCAAGGCGCTTTGTGATTTGTATCAAAGCCTCGTAGAGACTTTCCTCTTTATCGAGCGAGGTGTCCAATTGGAAAAATTCTTTCTCCGATAACTCGCAATAAGCATCCGTGTTTTGTTCTTGTTGGGCGTATATTTCCCATCTCCCATCGGAGCTGCTATTTTCTCTAGATGCCCTTATTTGTAAACGCTCTTTAACAAGGGCGGCGGGACAGGTGCATTGGATGGCAATAAAATCTGCACCCGCCTGCTGGGCTATCTTTTGGGCTGCCGCTCGGTGTTCGCGGTTTTTGAAAGAAGCGTCGATGATTATCGATTTTCCTTGTGATAAATTTTTCTGTGCCAGGGCAAGCGCCTTTTCATAGACCCTTTGGGTAATTTCCTGGCTGTAGATTCCCTTCTCGAAATCATCGTAGCAGTGTTTCTGAAGGGGAATGGCAAGCATTTCTTTACGCAGAGCGTCCATCTCCAGCGCCTCTACCCCCAGTTTTGTCGCTAATCCCTTCCTCAAAAAGGTCTTCCCGGTGCCCATCAAACCGCAAATTATGAACAACATGGGCTTTTTAAAGATACATGCGTATTTTTCAGCCAAATCGAAGTATTTTTTGGCGCTTTGAGCAATGATAGCCCGTCGGGCAATATCGTTGTCCTCGTCCCAACGAAAACTGGTAACCTTGCCGCGAACGAAGGCGTAGTAGCATTTGTAGAAATCTAGCAGCGCGGCGATTTCTGAATCTTGGGAATATGCGATATAGGCTAAGACGAAGCTTTGGGAGATCTCCGAGTAGTTTTCGAAATCGAGATCCATAGCGAGAAAAGCCACTTCTGCGGCGATATCCCCATAACGAAAGCGTTCGTTGAATTCGATGCAATCGAAGATGATTACCTCCTCATCGGTGCAGATGATATGCTCTAGGTGCAAATCGCCATGACAATCCCTAATTTTATTTTTCAAAACCCGTTCCTCCAGTAGTTTTTGGTGTTTTGCCAAGAAAGTGCGGCTGTAAAACTGGAGGAAACGGTGTTGGGGGGCGGGAATCGTTAATCCTATAAAGCGTTCTGTTTGGGAAAAATTCTCCTCATTGTTAAGACGGATAGTATCTATCTTCCCAAATTCGCTGATTTTTTCGTTGCTTTTAGCACTATTATGAAACTCCACGAGCCTCTGGGCGATTCTTTTCATCGTTTCTGGAGACGCGAGGGAGCTAGCTAACAAATTTTTTAGCATCTTTTCGGTGGGAATGCGCTTCATCTTCACGGCGTATTCGACGATTTCCCCGTCCCCCTCCTCCCCCGTGGCGAGGGTAAAGCCCTGCCGAGAAGCGGTGGTGCGGATGGGGACAACACCCAAGTAGAAACTCGCTGCCAAACGGCGGTTCAAGAGTATCTCTTGTTCGCAGTAATAGCGGCGCTTTTCCAATGAGGTAAAATCCAAAAACCCAAAATCAACGGGTTTTTTTATCTTATAAACTTCGTCATCGCAGATGAATACATAGGAAATATGCGTTTGGACGATCTCTACCCGTTGGGTCTGCCGTGGGTAAAAATCGGGGCGACTCATCGCTTCGATTATTTCCATTTGGCTGAACTTCATATCTAAAATCACCCCCAACTTCGAATGGGTTTGCTGCAACTGCTGCTTGGTGTTTCCCAAATCGGGAAGAGTATTACTGCTCATCACCCGCGGAGGGGAGTTTTTGCCCCAAAGTATAAGGAGCCTTGCTTGCCGAGCAGAGAAGGCAAGGGGCAAGGGCTAGTGCGAAGGTATGCCACGGTAAGGGTAAAGCAAAATGGTTATTCTAGCCCTTTCTTTTTACGCTGTGCTTTTACCTGTAACCAGATTCCATAGAAGATGAAAACTAAGCAATAGAACGCCGCGGGCAGAGCCGCTTCGGGAGGAAAGAGGTATAAGGCGACACCACCGGCGATAAATCCATCCTTGAGGGTGCCGATTAGAATTGTGCTCATGGTCGTCTCTTCTTGGATGTGAAAAAACGAGCAAAACCTAGCCAGTAGCTCTCCCAGCAAGAAGGTGGAGAAGATTATCACTATGATTATCGGTAACAAGACAGGATGAAGGCTTTGGATGATTTCCGAATTTGCGGAAAAAACCACAAAAGTGATGAGAAAGAAGCAGATATCGATACTGTAATCCTTGCTGTTTTCTATCATCTTGCGAATTTTTTCTTTCCCCAGAATGATGCGGGAAATGAGCAGCGGCAACACGGCAAGCGCCAGAATCACATTGATGATTCTTTTGATGTCTATGAGGTTTTGATCGACGAGCACACTGAACATGAAGGGAACGATCACGATTGCCGCGATGTAGGCACCGAGTGTTTTCAAGAGAGGGAAGGGGATCCGCCCACTGAATATCTTTTTAGAAAGCAATTCGGAAAATACGGGGGGAGCAACGGCAAGCACGACAAATCCAGTCCAAACGGTGCCATACGAATAGAGTAACATGGCGCTCAACCAGATGAGAACATTGCCGAGGAGCACATAGGAAAGGGATATGCCCAAAAGGGAAGACAACCAAAAAAAACGGGTTGTTATGTTTACTCTTATCTTTACGGAGAGGAGGTATAAAACGATGAGTGAAGTAACTACGGCGAGAGTTATCTCCTTTATTATTTCCGTAGGGGCATTGGGTATTGCTAAACCGATTATAGAAGCCGCAATTATTAGAATGTTTCTACGAGTGAAAAACGCCAACAAAATTTGTTTCATTTTTTACACCTGACCCGCCCCCAAAAGGGCGTTGCTTGGCTAATAATGACACCGAAATGATATGATGGCAGGCAAGCCATAACACCGCTTTTGGTTCTTTACAAACCCAATAGCGATAAGCGTTCCCCTTCCCTTTGTTTCCGAGCAAGCCCATTGAAATGACAATTAGTATTCCCCACGCTACACAGGAAATTGGCATATCTGGTTGCCGCTTTGATATGTTCAAGAGACATCCCAGCGAGAGAAGAAACCCCTCTCCCGACGATACCAACGGCGCGGCGCTAGGGCACGCAACAAACGGGAGAGAAATTTTACATACTCTAGAGAGCGCCTGTCCATTTGGCAGGCTTGGATGATACTCTCTCTCGTCTCCGCTTTGGAGGTGCTGTGATTGAAAATATCATAAGCGCATTTGAACAGGGGGCTGTAGATGTTGTATTCCTTTAAGAAGGTATGAACATTTTTGATGGTGTTTGGTCCCTCTGGGGTGCCGTCTATCTTTCGTAAAACCCGTTGGTGGGTATCTTGGTGATTCCCTTCGAACATTTCCAGGAAGTGCCTACCATAGCGGTAGTTTTTACTCGCCTCCGAAGAAACGGTAACATACATGTCACCAATACCCGCTAGCGAGAGAAAAGCCTGAGTGTTGCCGCCAAGAAGTTTACAGAGTGTTCTCATTTCCACCCCCGCCCGGGAGAATAGCGTTCCGGGAATGGAGGAGCCGAGCGCCAGAGAATCGGAAACCCCTTTGATATTGGCGATGATGTTCTTGAGCGCACCACAAACCTCTACGCCGATGACATCGTGGTTGTAGTATGAGGTAAACTCACGGCGGTTGAACTTGATAAGATTTTCTCTGACGAAGAGAGCCAACCTTCTATTCCCCGCCACATTGACACATACGGGGTTTCCAAGGGCAATATCCGTATCGAAGAAGGGACCGCCGATGGCGAGGAGCTGGTATTTACCCCGGCTGGATTTCAATTCTTTCTTTGCTATCATAGAGGGTGTTAACAGGGTTTTACCGTTATCGGTGGCGAGCATCCCCTTGAGAGGGGAGATGAAGCAAGTCCCCCCTTCCTTTTTATGTAACAAATCACGGATACTACTGAGAAATCCTGGCAAGCGCTCGACAGTCAGAGCGAGAATGATAAAATCGTTGTTGGTAACCACATATTCCAAATCGTTGGTCGCTCCGACCCTATCGGGAAGAGGCGGCACCTTATCGATTCCCCCCAATTTCTTTGCCAGATCGTTGGTCAGATGCAGGGGATTTCGTCTTTCGGAATTTATCGTTTTACAAACATCGGCATCGGGATAATAGATGGTTACCCGTCGGTTATCACGCCCGAACTTATAGGCAAATGCGGTTCCCAAGCGCCCTGGCCCAATGATGGCGATCCTACCCGTGTGTAGTTCATAGAAGTTCATTACTCTTCCCCCTTCCCGTTTTTATTCAATGACTGCCAATCTTCTTGGGAATTGATGTTGGTAAAAAACCGTTGTGTTTTTCCATATTGGGCAATGATTTGCTCGTTTAGCGTGCAAATCCGATGCCCATGATAAAAATTCGTGATCTTTAGTTCATCCGCGGCAAGCAGGTTTTCTATCCGTGGCAGGCAGCTTTTGCCATAAACGGCGTGCAGGGGTTGGTACTTACCATCCACCACAGGGACGACGATATCGTGGTTTTTTGCCTTGCTGAGGAGATGGGCGATTAATGCCTCGCTGAGAAAAGGCATATCGCAAGCAACAACAAAGATATGGGGATAGCGGGCATAGAAAAGCCCGCTGTGAATACCGCCCAAGGGTCCCTTGTGGGGGAAAATATCGCCAACGAGCGCCCAAGTTTTGTCTAGATAGCAACTTGCGGTGTTGGTAACGACTAACAATTCGGCACAGAGGGGGCGTAATATTCGCAGCGTTCTTTCTAGGATACTCTCGCCTTCCAGTTCTAAAAGCGCTTTTTCTCTGCCACCCATTCGGCGATTTTTACCACCAGCGAGAATCACGCCCGTTATCATTTCCATCGCTTCCCCCGTTGTTTTGCCCAGTGGTTATGCCTTTATATCCGTTCCTCATACCTTTGTTCGGCAAAGGTATTTAACAAGTAACATCGACGGGTCTGCCAGTATGAGGGAACCCCTCGTTTTTAGAATGCAAGCCACCTAGCAGAGCCATTTTATTTTGTCCATAAGGGGGCGCTGCCAGTGCGAAGTGCGTGCCCACTATAAACGGGTGTCTGGTATTTCCACGCGGCAGGAAACACTTGCCAAAGCCTTTGTTCCCGTGTTGTGTGGTGCCACCGATTTTTTTGCTGTGGGGTGCACTTATTGATGTCGAAAAATCCACAAAGGTCGTTTCTCGTCCGTCCTCTTTCCATCGCCAATAGCAAGCAAGCGCGAGAGATATTTGCCCAAATCGGTGTCGATGCGGCGGGTGTGGAAGCGATGCTCGAGAAAACTCGACATCACAACATCCTCATCGAAGCTCAAGAATGTCGGGTGGCGAATATCATCAAGCAGGGGATGCTTGCCGTAGGTGGGGATGCGGCGGTTTCCCGCGGCGTAGTTGCTTGCAGTGTTGCTCACAGTGATATTCTCCTGATGGGCTCTGCCAAACAACTCCGCCGTTTTTGCGAAAAGATTTCCCAGCAGCCCTTTGGTTTGGCTGAGCTTGCCCATGCGGTGGTGTTGCTGCTGGATGCCCCGCAAGAGGAGAATGTTATTTGGCGCACGGCGCGGCGGGAAATTTCTTTGGGAGAGCGCACCCTTATAATGGGTGTCATCAATACGACGCCCGATTCATTTTCGGATGGGGGCATGTTCAGTGCTCCTCCCGCCGCCGTGACAAGGGCACTACAAATGGTGGAAGAGGGTGTGGATATAATCGATATCGGGGCGGCATCCTCTCGCCCGGGTGCCACTCCGATTAGTGCCGAAGAGGAATGGCGCCGTCTTGCCCTTATCCTCTCTGCCATCGCTCCCCGCTTGGGGGATATTCCCCTATCCATCGATACGACGAGGGCGGAGATAGCGCGGCGCGCTCTGGACGAGGGAGTGGAGATTATCAACGACATTAGCGCGTTGCGTTTCGATGCGGCGATGGTCGAGCTCGTGGCAACATCTAGGGCGGGGGTGGTATTGATGCACATGCGCGGTGAGCCCCAGACGATGCAACAAGGGGAAATTCGCTATGGCGATGTTGTTGGCGATATTTCCCACTTTTTGCAGGAACGGGCAGACTGGGCGCAGCGGCGGGGGGTAGCGCGGGCGAGCATCGTGCTCGACCCAGGGATTGGCTTTGGCAAGCGATTTGCCGATAACATCGCCATCATCAATCGTTTGTCGGAATTTGCGGCGCTAGGCTTTCCCTTGCTCCTCGGCGCCTCGCGCAAGGCGTTCCTTGGGGCGCTAACGGGTGAAGAGGTGCCCGCAAGACGCTTGGCGGCTAGCTTGGCGGCACATTGTGTGGCGGCGCTAGGAGGAGCCCATATCGTGAGGGTTCATGATGTGGCGGAAACGAAAAAGGCGTTACTGGTGGTGGATGCCATAAGGCAAAATTCTCTTGGCGTTTTGCCGCCGAAAAATCGAGGAGCTCCTTAGGAGAATCGACGAGTCCCTGCCCAGCGGCGGGCAGGATATTGCTGGATGGTGCTTTGGGATGTTTGTTGGCTTGGTTGTTGGAAACAAGCGTTGGCGCTTGATAATTTTCCAAAGATAGAAAACGGAGAAGGATGAATGAGTATTGCCCAAAAAATCGATGCCTATATTTCGCAGTCATCTTGGATAAGAAAGATGTTCGAGGCGGGAACGGAGCTAAAGAAACAGTATGGAGAGGATAATGTTTTCGATTTCAGCATCGGCAATCCCAACCTAGAGCCACCCGAGGCGCTGGGCAAAGCGATAATCGCCATTGCCACGAGCGAATTACCCAACAAACATGGCTATATGCCCAACGCTGGGTATTTAGAAACACGTACGGTGCTGGCGGAGCAGCTGAGCAGCCTTTACAAGACGGCAATCGAGGCAAGGCACATCATTATGACCTGTGGGGCGGGCGGGGCGCTCAATGTAATTTTCAAGACCCTGTTGGACCCGGGCGATGAGGTAATCATCATCACGCCATTCTTCGTCGAGTATAAGTTCTATATAGATAACTTTGGCGGCACAGTACGGATTGCCAAGAGCAACGAGGATTTTTCCTTGAGTATCCCCAACATTGCCGCTGCGATAAATGACAAAACAAAAGCGCTGCTCATCAACTCCCCCAACAACCCCTCCGGTCGGGTCTATGATGGGCAAGCCCTAGCGGGGCTAGCCGCCCTCTTGAAAGAACAAAGCGCCCTGAGGAAGAAGCCAATCTACCTGATTTCCGATGAGCCTTACCGCGAAATAGTCTATGAGGGGATGGTACTGCCGAGCGTGCTTTGGGCATACCCCCACAGTATCATCGCCTATTCCTATTCCAAGAGCATTTCCGTGCCGGGTGAGCGCATCGGTTATATCTTGGTGAGTCCCGCTGTTGCAGAGGCGGAAAAGCTTATCGATGGCTTGATACTCTCCAATCGCATCTTGGGCTTTGTCAACGCCCCCGCCTTGATGCAGCGGGTAATTGCCATGATTGGGGAAGCGCGGGTGGATGTTCATCGCTACGAACACAAACGCGATTTACTCTGTGCGCTTCTCGCCGAGAGCGGCTACGAATTTATCAAGCCCGAAGGGGCGTTCTACCTCTTCCCCAAGAGCCCCCTTGCCGATGATGTCGCCTTTGTGAGGATATTGCAAAGCAAACGGGTACTCGGTGTTCCCGGTAGCGGCTTTGGTGCGCCCGGTTATTTCCGCCTTGCTTACTGTGTTACCGATGCGACCATAATCAATTCCGCCGCCAGCTTTGCTGAGGCAATTGCCGAATGCCGTTCCTCTTTTTAAAAAATAATCGTCTCCTGCCGTCATTCCCGCTTTTCCCCCGTCATTCCCACTTTTCCCCCGTCATTCCCGCTTTTTCCCCGTCATTCCCGTGCAAACGGGAATCCAGCCATCCAATAATCGTCCCCTACCTTCTGCCGGCTTTAGCCTGCGGGGTCCTTGGTGTCGGGCAAGTCCGACACCAGTTCCCTCCCTGATAGGAATGTTCCCAAAATGGAAAAATAAAAATATTAACTTGTGATAAGCTGCTATTTTCGCTAGATATTCCCAGTATTTGGGGGGGTGCCGATAACGCCAAGAACATCGATAACAGGCAGACAAACACCCCACCAACAGGGAGAGCCCCAACTACCTATGGAAATCATCAAAATTTTTCTCGCCTCTTCGTCAGAGCTAAAAGAAGAGAGGGAGAAAATCCCCACTTTTATCCACGATAAAAATTCCCTCGTTAGGGAGCGAGATGTTCAATTCGAGGTGGTGCGTTGGGAAAATCTCGAACACAGCTTCAAAGAAGGTAGAATTCAGGACTATTTCAATGTAGAGCTATGCCAATGCGAGGTGGCGGTATTCCTCTTTTTTACCAAAATCGGCAATTTCACCGTCGAAGAACTGGAAATTGCCTTTCAAGGGCTTCAAAAAACAAATGACCATTCCATTTTTGTATATTTTCGCACTGGGGACATCAATATCGAAGCTATCAACCCCCAAGATTTGGAAAAAAGAAAAGCCCTGCAAAGCAAAATCAAAAAGGAATATAAACAGCTCTGCGGCGAATACAAAAGCCTCGATGATTTGCAAAACAAATTGAACCATCAGTTGGATCTACTCCTAGCCACCAAGTATCCAGCCCATAGACATGCCAACGCCCCTGCCGTTCCCGTTCCCGCTGCCAAGCTGCTGACCAAAGCCCCGCTCCGCTTTCGGGAATTCATCGGCAGGAAGAAGGAATTGGCACAGATCAAAGAAGAACTCGCACATTGCGGAGCCCCCATTTTGTTGAGTGTCGGCATTGGAGGTATCGGTAAGACCGAGTTGGCAAAACATTTCTTCTTCAAGGAGCAAGAAAACTACAAGCACCTTGCCTGGGTGGAGTATAGCAACAGCTATCGAGAAAAACCCGAACGGGAAGGCTCCGCAGGCTCCCTTCTATCTTCCACCAACTTGGTGCTTTCTTTCGCCAACAGCTTTATAATTTTTACCGAAACCACCAACCTCGACGAGCGCTTTGGGCAAATTCTTCAGCATTTGAGAAGCCTCCCTCCCCCCAATTTGCTAGTCTTGGATAATATCGACCGCGCTGATATAAGCATCATCAATCTAACTAGGGAGCTTCCCAATTTTCACATCCTCGGCACCAGCCGTTATGAACTGGAAGGTTTTGCCCACCTCTTTGTGGATGTCCTGTCCCAGGAAGATGCCCTAGCGCTCTTTGTTAAGCACTACCGTAAATTGGCTCCCCTCGAAGAGCAACCGCTGGAGCGCCTCCTGGAGAGGATAGGTTGGCACACCCTTACCATCGAACTACTGGCAAAAACCGCCCAGCGTCTAGGTTTGTGCCTTGTCACTTTGCTGGAGGAATTCGAAAAAAAGGGCTTGGGTTTTGCCGAAGGGGTGCAACTTGGCAGCTATGTGAGTGAGGAAGGTAAAAAGAGCCTTAGCGCCATCCTAGAAGAAGTTTTTAATATAAGCGCCTTGCCGCCTCCCGAAATTGCTCTGCTCAAACGCCTGATATTATTTCCCACCAACATTGATATTGGCATGGATTTGTTGAAGGAACTGCTGCCCGACGAAGGCAATTTGGGGCTTCTGCTCGATGCCCTCGCCAGCAAGGGCTGGCTCAAAAAACGGGTCGATAGCGTGAACATCCATCCCCTGATCGCCTCCGTCTTACTATCTAAACTCGCCGTGGCGCTTCCGGATTGTCGAGAGGCTATATCAGCCCTCAACAGTGCCGTCGTCCGATGCTGCAAGCGTAACCCGCTTGAAGCGCAAATCTATATCGATTTCCTCCAAACATTGGCTGGACATATCAATAATTTGGCGTCGGACCTTCCCGATTTAGCAGCATCTTACAACAACCTCGCGACGATTTATCAGGCATCAGGCAGGCTTGAGGCGGCGCTAGAATATCAGAACAAAGACCTTGCCATTAGGGAGAAGGTGCTGCCGGCGGAACATCCCGATTTTGCTTTATCCTACAACAATCTCGCGATAGTTTATCGGGATTTAGGCAATCTCGATGCGGCGCTCCAATATCAGGAAAAAGCCCTTGCCATTTTTGAGAAGGTTCTGCCGGCGGATCATCCCGATTTTGCGTTATCTTACAACAACCTCGCGGAGATTTATCGCTCTTTAGGAAGGATCGATGAGGCGCTCCAATATCAGGAAAAAGCCCTTGCCATTTTTGAAAAGGTTCTGCCGGCGGATCATCCCAATTTGGCGCAATCCTACAACAACCTCGCGATGGTTTATCGCTCTTTAGGCAATCTCGCTGAGGCGCTCCAATATCAGGAAAAAGCCCTTGCCATTAGGGAGAAGGTTCTGCCGGCGGAGCATCCCGATTTGGCACTATCCTACAACAACCTCGCGACAATTTATCAGGCTTTAGGCAATCTCGCTGAGGCGCTCCAATATCAGGAAAAAGCCCTTGCCATTTTTGAGAAGGTTCTGCCGGCGGATCATCCCGATTTGGCAACATTTTATAACAACCTCGCGATGGTTTATCACTCTTTAGGCAATCTCGATGAGGCGCTCCGATATCAGGAAAAAGCCCTTGCCATTTGGGAGAAGGTTCTGCCGGCGGAGCATCCCAATTTGGCGCAATCTTACAACAATATTGCGGCGATTTATTATTCTTTGGACAATCTCGCTGAGGCGCTCCGATATCAGGAAAAAGCCCTTGCCATTAGGGAGAAGGTTCTGCCGGCGGAGCATCCCGATTTGGCACTATCCTACAACAACCTCG
>Ga0172371_10002615_pt1 | contig 28462 bp, 19 predicted proteins | sample Lak12m_FD_114543 | JGI IMG/M metagenome (GOLD analysis project Ga0172371, IMG submission 114543) | Freshwater microbial communities from Kabuno Bay, South-Kivu, Congo - kab_022012_12m | ecosystem: Environmental > Aquatic > Freshwater > Lake | place: Democratic Republic of the Congo: South-Kivu...
ATGAGGGCCTCGAGGCGGGCCAGGCTGGCGCCGACTTCGGCCGCGATCAGCTCGGTGGTCAGCTGGGTGGTACGGCGGAAGAAGTGGTGCGAGCGGGAGGCGACCACGATGGAGCCCAGCACGTCGCCCTCGAAGTGGATGGGCACGATGCCGGCGCCGCACAGCCCTTCCGCCCGGTGGACGGGATCGTCGTCGACGCCGGCCCACTGTGCGATCCGCAAGTACGTGTCCCAGATCGGGCCGCCGGCAAGGACGACGGCCCGGCGCGGACCGCGTGCCTCGATGTCGCGGATCCGCTCGGCGAACGCGTCGCTGATGCCCTCCCGCGCGACCAGCCTGTAGCCCTGGTCGGGCGTGCCGACGTACACGGCGCAGGCGTCACACTCCGGCAGCCGTGCCACGGCTTCGGCGGTCGCCTCGGCGACTTCGTCTCGCGAGCGGGCCGCCTCAAGCCGTACGGCCAGGTCGCGTTGTACGGTTGCGCGCCGCTCCGCATCCCGGATGGCCGTGGCCAGCCAGGCGACCAAGGCGCCGACGGTGACGAGGGCGAGTGCCTGGAAGACCGCCGCCGAGACGACCGCGGGGTCGGCGGCGAGAACCATGGTCACGGCGCCCACATAGAGCACGGCGAGGCCGATGTCGTAGAACAGGCCGCGCCACAGATACCTGTAGGAGGCGAGGATGACCGGTACGTAGAACAGGTGAGCGACCAGCGCGGTGTGGCCGTACAAGGAGAAGGTCACGGTGGCGGCCAGCGCCAGGACCGACGCGAGGCCGACCAGCAGAGGCCAGGCGAGGCGGTCGCGGGCGCAGTCGCGGCCCGCCTGGGCACCACCGGCGGACGCCGGGGCGCAGGGTACCGTCCCGCCGGATGCGGGCGCTGGGGGAGTCGCCCTGCCGCCGGCAGGGGTGTCTGCTCGTCCGCTGACGGTTGCGTCTGCGTCCATCGCCAGTGCCTGGTCGCCCGCCTTGTGCGGGTCTCTCCATCACCCTTCTCGGCAGGTGGCGGATCGTTCTTGACCGCACGCCCCGATCTGCGACGACAGGATGGCTGCGTGGCGTCGTTCTGGGGTCTGAGACGCTTCGGGGGCCGGTGGCCATGCCGAGATGCCCGTGACCCCCTGTCCACCTCGTCCAGCCGGACGCCTTCGGCGGGGCCAGCCTGGCGATTCTCATCCAAGTGGTTAAGGTGCTACAGTCACCTGCGTGTGGCCGGCGCGGCGTTCCGCCGGGCGGCGACCGGCACCTCGGATGTCGCGGTGCCCGGCGTGTGGTGCGGCGATCCGCGGCCCGGCCAGACGGACACCCGGAACACCAGGAGTCACCAGAGTCAGTCCCCGCGTCCCCGAACCTCTCGAAGGGTGGTCGATACCATGGGTGTGAAGGAGCAGTACCGCGACTACGTCATGACCGGCTTCGTCAAGCGCGTCGAGCCGGTGGAGGTGAGCCACGGCAAGGGCGCCCTGCTCTACGATGCCGACGGCACCGAGTACATCGACTGCTTCGCCGGCATCTCGGTGACCAACGCCGGGCACTCCGACGAGCGCATCCTCTCTGCCGCGCGCGAGACGATGGACAAGATCGTCCACGCCTGTTCCTATGTCTACCACGTGCCGCAGGTCGGCGAGCTCGCCCAGCGTCTCGCCGAGGTGACCCCCGGCGACCTGCAGAAGAGCTTCTTCGGCAACTCCGGCGCCGAGGCCCTGGAGGGCGCCATGCGCCTCGCCAAGCGGGCCTCCGGCAAGCACGAGTTCGTGGCCCTCGAGTCGAGCTTCCACGGGCGCACCAACGCCACCCTCTCGATCACCGGCAACTCCGGTCGCAAGAAGGGCGGCTTTCCCTACTCCACCGGCATCGCCTTCGCGCCGGCGCCGTTCTGCTACCGCTGCTTCGCCGAGACGACGCCCGACAAGTGCGACCTGCTCTGCGCGCGGCGCCTCAGCGAGATCATCCGCCTGCACCTCTCCGGTGAGGGCGCGGCCTTCATCGCCGAGCCGATCATGGGCGAGGGCGGCATCGTCGTGCCGCCGCCCGGCTACTTCGAGAAGGTCAAGGAGATCCTCGACGCCGAGGGCATGTGGTTCATCGCCGACGAGGTCCAGAGCGGTTTCTCGCGCACCGGCAAGCTGTTCGCCATCGAGCACTGGGACGTGGTCCCCGACATGATGTGCCTGGCCAAGGGCCTGGCCAACGGCTTCCCGCTGGGCGCCTTCATCACCACGGCGGAGATCGCCGACAAGTTCCAGATCGGCGACCACCTGAGCACCTTCGGTGGCAACCCGATCAGCTGCGCGGCGGCGATCGCCAACCTCGACGTGCACCTTTCCGACGACCTGCCGGGCCAGAGCGCCCGCAAGGGTGAGGCGCTGATGGCGAAGTTCCGCGAACTGCAGAGGAGCCAGGAGCTGATCGGCGACGTGCGCGGCAAGGGCCTCATGGTCGGCGTCGAGCTGGTCACCGACCGCGACAAGAAGACGCCGGGCGCCGCGCAGGCGGCGGCGGTGCGCCAGTACTGCCTCGAGCACGGCGTGCTGATCGGCGTGGGCGGCAACTTCGGCAACGTGCTGCGCGTGCAGCCGCCGCTGGTGATCAGCGACGCCCAGCTCGACCAGGTCTTCGAGACCATCATGGCCGGGATGAAGGCGGCGCCGGCGGCCTGAGCCGGACACAGCGACGAGGCGCCGGCGGCCGGCTCGGAGCCGATCGGTGAAGATGAGTCCCGACGGGGGCGGCGCGGCAGGTAGCCGCGCCGCCCCCGTCCGCGTCAGGTGCGAGTGCTTCCGCGGCCGTGTGATCGCGCCGTGCGCAAGTGTGCTGCCGCGGCCGTGTGGCCGTGCCGTGCGCGCGTGTCCCCGCGGCCGCCTCGTCCCGTGTGGCCGCGTCAGGTTCGGGTGTCGTCCCGGTGGTCTTCGCCGTCGTCCCCGCCCCGGCGACCCCGACCGGCGTGGTCGATCACCCACAGCTGCACCATCAGGGCCGGGAACACGAGCAGATAGAGGTAGACCCAGCGGCCGGGCGGCAGGTCCGGGCTGCTGTTCAGCAGACCGCCTTCGAGGATGGTGGCGACGGCGGCCGCCGACAGCACCGTGATGGTGCCGAGCAGCAGCTCGAGCGCGGCGAACGGCGCCAGCCGGTCCCGCGCCCACCACAGCATGGTCCCGATCAGGTTGGCAAGAAGGCAGAGGGCGATGGGCACCAGGCCCAGCGTGTCGCCCTGCGCGGCGGCGACGATGCCGAGCACCAGCAGCCACAGAGTGGATCCCACTTGACCGCCGAACCAGCCCCAGGTGTTCCACTGCAGCTGACCGTCGCCGATGCGGGGCCGTTTGCCGCCCGGCGGCTCCTCGCCGGGCGGGCCGCCGTTGCGCCGCCGGCGCAGGTGCTCCTCGATGGAGGCGGCCGCCGGCTGGGTGTCGCGGCCGTCGGGCGGCCGCCCGGATGGCTGTCCGGCGCCCGGTGTCACTGGCTCCGCCCGCGGGCGGCGATCGCCCAGATGTCCCGCAGCCGGCCGTCTTCGACCACGTGCAGGCGGTCGTGCAGGTTGATCGTCGTGCAGCCGTGCGCCGGGATCAGCTCGATCCGGTCGCCGGGCCGCAGGTCGCGGGCGGCGCCCTGCAGGCGCAGGGTGCCGTGCTCCTCCGAGAACTCGGTGTAGGTGGCGCCGCCGAGCAGCACCGTGGGCTCGCCGAACTCCGGGGTGACGGTCTTGAGCCCGGCGTCGATGACGGCCACCTCCGGCGCCGGCCGGCTGACGACCATGCTGAGCAGGGTGAGGGCGTTTTCGAAGGGGACGCCGGCCTTGCGGTACGCCGCGTCCATGGTGGCGTACGAGCCTGCCTGGATCTCGTCGACGCCGCGCATGACGCCGCTGATGGCGTGCGTGCCGGTGCCGCCGCCGCTGACGACCGCCACCGGCAGGCCGGCCGACTCGATCAGCTCGCGGGTGTCGATGGCCCGCTGCATGTCCGAGCGCGTCAGGCCGCGCCGGCGGTCGTAAGGGACGACGTTCTGCAGGTGGCCTTCGTAGGCCTGCAGGCCGGCGAAGACCAGTCCCGGGGCGGCGTCGACGAGGCGAGCCAGTTCGAGGGCCGGCTCGCCCGGCGCGACGCCGCAGCGTCCCATGCCGATGTCGACCTCGACCAGGCAGCGCAGCGTGACGCCGGCGGCCGCCGCGGCCTCGGAGAGGTCGCGGACGTTCTCGGCGTCGTCGACCGCCACCGCCGTCGTGCAGCGCCGGGCCAGCTGCATGAGCCGCCCGATCTTCAGCCGGCCGACGATCTGGTTGGCGATCAGGATGTCCTCGATGCCGCCGTCGGCCAGTACTTCAGCCTCGCCCAGCTTGGCGCACGTGATGCCGACGGCGCCATGCTCCATCTGCAAGCGGGCGATCTCGACGCACTTGTGCGTCTTGGCGTGCGGCCGCAGGCCGGCCGGACGGTCGGCGAAGAACTCCGCCATCCGGCGGATGTTGCCGAGGAGCTTGTCGTGGTCGAGCAGGAGGGCGGGTGTGTCGATGTCGGCGACGGGCGCGCCGGGCGCGAGGTCGACGGTCATCGGCTCCACGGTTGGCCTCCTTTGCGGGTCGTCGGTGGCTGCTGCGGTCCGCCCGGGCCTCCGCGGCACCGCTCGGCGGCGGCTGCTGCGGTCCGCCCGGGCCTGCGCGGCACCGCTCGGCGGTGGCCGGCTCGGTGTGGGCCGCGCGGCTGCACCCTCAGTCTATCCGGGTGCGGACGGTCTGCCGAACGGGGTGTTCGGAGGGCTGTGGCGGCCCGTGGGCAGGTGAGCGGGCAGGCGGTGGTCGGGAGCGCCCCGGCGGGTGAGAGGGCGGCGCGGCCGTCGCCAGGCGCGGCCGTCGCCAGGCTCCGCCATCGGCAGGCCCGGCCATCGGCAGGCCCGGCCTGATGCGTTAGGCTGACGTCATCGACCGGTGGTGGTGTGCGCGATCGCCGCGCTCTCGTCGCCGTCGTTGCGGTGCGAGACAGTGAGAGGAGCGGTGCGATGTCGGAGCAGCAGAGGATGGGGCCGGACGTGGGCGGGGAGGCTCCGGGCGTGGGCCGGGCGGCGTCGGATGCGAGGGAGCCGGGGCCGGACGTCGAGAAGGCCGCCCCCGTGGAGCGTGAGGTTCGGGCGTCTCGGACCGGCGCCTACATCCGTCTCGGCATCGTCGCCCTCATCGTCGCCTTCGTCCTTGTCTTCGTGTTCCAGAACACCGGCACGGTCAGCCTCTCGTTCATCGCGGCAGAGTTCACCGCTCCGGCCTGGCTGATGCTGCTCATCGTGCTGCTCATCGGCGTCGTCGTCGGCTTCTTCCTGGGACGCAAGTCCAAGCGGTCGCGGCCGCGCTGAATCGGGGTCCCGCGGCTCGCCGACTGTCTCGATCCGGTTTGTCCACCGGTCGCCGGGGGTAGAGGGCATCAGCTCGATCCGGTGGGTGGTCGGCGTCTCGGTCTCGTGTCTGCTGGTCCGCCTGCCGATGATGCTCACGGCGACGCATGCGACGAACACACGGAGGGACGGACATGGCGGCTCAGACGGGTACCTCGGGTGACGGCGGCGGGCCGGCGGGGAGGGACTGGAAGCAGTACACGCGCTTCGGCTTCATCGGCGTCCTCGTGGTGCTGGCTCTCGTCTTCATCTTCCAGAACACGCAGAGGGTCACGGTCGAGTTCCTGGCCTGGAGCTTCAGCCTGCAGATGTGGATCATGCTGCTGATCATCTTCGTGATCGGCATCCTGGCGGGCCTGCTCGTGAGCTGGCGGCGCGCCCGCGCGCGACGGCGCAAGTACCGCTGATCAGAGGGCGGCGCGCAGCGCCGACGGCGATGTGCGAGGGGGGGACGGCGAGCCGTCCCCCCCTTTTCGCGTGACGGGCGATCGACTCAGGCGCGGGTCCCGGGCCCGTCGGGCGGCGCCCCGAAGCCGCCGCCGCCCGGCGTCTCGATGACGACGGCGTCGCCGGGGCGGAGCTCCATTCCGGCGACGCCGCCGATCTCTTCCCGACGCTCGTCTGTGCCCGGCGCGACGGCGCCGGCGACGGCGCGGCCTGCCGCCCGTCCTTCACGCGTCTCCGGCGTGCCTCCGCGCACGACGGCGTTGCGGCCGCAGAGTCCCGGCCGGCCGCCGTCGAGTCCGTGCGGTGCCACGCTGCGGCGGCCGGACACGATAGCCGCCGTCATCGGCTCCAGGAAGCGCAGCCGGCGGCGGGCGCCGTCGCCGCCGCGCCGGCGCCCGCCTCCGCCGCTGCCGCATCGCACGGAGAACTCCTCCACCACCACCGGGTGTCGCGATTCGAGGACCTCGGGATCGGTGAGCCGGGAGTTGGTCATGTGACTGTGCACCGCGCTGCAGCCGTCGAAGTCGCGGCCGGCCCCGGCGCCGCCGCAGATGGTCTCGTAGTACTGGTGGCGGCCGTTGCCGAAGGTGAGGTTGTTCATCGTCCCCTGGGAGCCGGCGAGCACGCCGAAGGCGCCGAGGAGCGTGTCGGTGACGATCTGCGAGATCTCGACGTTGCCGGCGGCGACGGCGGCCGGGTGGGCGGCCGCCAGCAGGCAGCCGTCGGGGATGACGATCTCGAGCGGGGCCAGGCATCCCTCATTGAGCGGTATCTCGACATCCACCAGGGTGCGCACCACGTAGAGGACGGCGGCGATGGTGACGGCGCGCGGCGCGTTGAAGTTGTCCGGCCGCTGTGAGGACGTGCCGCTGAAGTCGATGCGTGCCGTGCCGCGCGAACGGTGGACGTCGATGCGGACGGCGATGCGGTCGCCGTCGTCGAGCCGGCATTCAAAGGAGCCGCCGGCCAGCTCGCGCAGGGCGCGGCGCACGCTGTCTTCGGCGTGCTCGTACATGAAGCCGACGTACGGACGCACCACATCCACGCCGTACTGCGCGACCATGCGGCGCAGCTCGGCGCCGCCGCGCGCGTTGGCCGCGACCTGGGCTTTGAGGTCGGCGACGTTCTGCGGCACGTTGCGGGCCGGATGCACGCCGCCCGACAGCAGCGCGACCAGCTCGGCCTCGCGGAAGCGACCGTCCTCGACAAGCAGGAAATCGCGGATCAGCACGCCTTCGTCGTCGATGGTGCGGCTGTCCGGCGGCATCGACCCGGGCGTGCTGCCGCCGACGTCGGCGTGGTGGGCGCGCGCGGCGAGGTAGAAGAGCGGCCGCTGGGCGCCGGGCGCCGCGCCGTGCCGTGCCGCGCCGCCCTGCCGCTCGTCGATGGACACCGGCGAGACGACGGTGAGGTCGGGCAGGTGGGTGCCGCCGTGGTACGGCGAGTTGACGAGGATGGCGTCGCCGCGTCGCAACCGGCCGCCGTGCGCCTGCAGCACGGCGCGCACCGTCTCGCCCATCGATCCCAGGTGGACGGGGAGGTGGGGAGCGTTGGCGATCAGCCGGCCGTGCTCGTCGAAGATGGCGCACGAGAAGTCGAGCCGCTCCTTGACGTTCACGGAGCGGGCCGTGTTCTGGAGCATGGCGCCCATCTGCTCGGCGCAGGACATGAACAGGTTGTTGAAGACCTCCAGCAGCAGCGGCGAACACACGCCTGCTGCCGATGCCTTCGTGCGTGAGGCGACGACGGGCGGGTGCGTCGTGGCAGCCTCCGGTGTCACGCGAGCGTGCCGACGGAGCAGCAGCTCGCCGCCGCGCAGCACCTCGGCCGACCAGCCCGGTTCCACGACGGTGGTGCTGGTGGGCTCGAAGATGATGGCCGGGCCGTCGATGGTGTCTCCCGACGAGAGACCGTCGCGGGCCAGGACCGGGGCGTGGCGACGGCGGCCGGCCGTGTAGATGGAGATGGCCGGGCCGTCCGGGGCCTCCGCCGACGGCGGCGCGGCGTCGCGGGCACCCACGGACAGCTGCGCGGCGTCGCGCTCCCTCGCGGACAGCTGCGCGGCGTCGCCGCGGTCGATCGCCTCGATCTGGACCGCATCGACCACCAGCCGCGCCTCGTCCATCGTGAAGCCGTAGCGCTCGCGGTGCGTGGCGCCGAGCTCGTCTGCCATCTCGGCGATCGGCCGCCAGGTGATCGGCAGGGTCATGTCGGTGCCCTCGTACTTGAGGAGCAGACGGCGCTCCACGATGATGCGATCGGGCGGTGCGCCCTGGGCGACGAGCTCGTCGGCCGCCGCTCGGGCCAGGTCGTCGAGCAGGCGTGTCAGGTCGGAGGCGGCCTGTGGCTCGAGCGGCCGCTCGACGCTGTGCTGACGGAGGGCGCGGACGCTGGCCAGGCCCATCCCGTAGGCGGAGAGCACCCCGGCGAGGGGATGGAGGATGATCGAGCGGATGCCGAGGTCGTCGGCGACCAGGCAGGCGTGCTGGCCGCCGGCGGCGCCGAAGCAGCAGAGGGTGTAGTCGCTCACGTCGTAGCCGCGATGGGTAGAGATCTGCTTGATGGCCCGGGCCATGCCGTCGACGGCGACGCGGATGAGGTCGTCGGCCAGCTGCTCCGGGGGACCAGGCTCGACGCCCTCGGCGCGCATGGCGGCGGCGACCTCGTCGAGCCGCGCGCGCGAGGCGGCGGGGTCGATGGTCTGGTCGCCGCCGGGTCCGAAGACGTGTGGGAAGTGCTCGGGGCGTATCTTGCCGACGACCACGTTGCAGTCGGTGACGGTGAGCGGGCCGCCGCGCCGGTAGCAGGCCGGGCCCGGGTCGGCGCCGGCGGAGCGCGGGCCGACCCGGTAGCGGCCGTCCGTGAAGGTGCAGACGGAGCCGCCGCCGGCGGCCACAGTGTGGATGCGCAGCATCGGTGAGCGCAGACGGACGCCGGCGACCGTCGACTCGAGCGACCGTTCGTAGCTGCCGGCGTAGTGGGCGACGTCGGTGGACGTGCCGCCCATGTCGAAGGTGACGATGCGGTCGTAGCCGGCGCCGCGGCACGTCTCGACGGCGCCGACGATGCCGCCGGCCGGCCCCGAGAGGATGCTGTCCTTGCCGCGGAAGCCGCGGGCGTCGGTGAGGCCGCCGTGGGACTGCATGAAGAAGAGGCGCGGGGCATGCGACGGGGTGGCGGCGACGCCCGAGGCAGCGCCGTCGTCAGAGGCGGCGCCGCCGTCCGAGGGAGCGCCGCCGCCGGCGGCGGCAGTCGCTCGCAGGTCGGCTTCCGCCGGCGTGCCGCGGGTCGAGGGAGCGCCGCCGCCGGCGGTCACGCCGTCATCCGTCTTCGCGCCGAGATCGGCGGCGATCGTGTCGACGTAGCGGCGCAGGATCGGCGAGAGGTAGGCGTCGACCACCGTCGTCTCGGCGCGGCCGACCAGCTTCACCAGCGGGATCGTCTCGTGGGAGAGCGAGATCTGCGTGAAGCCGAGCTCGCGGGCGATGCGTCCCAGCCGCTCCTCGTGTCGCGGGTGCCGGTAGCCGTGCATGAGCGCGATGGCGATCGATCGCAGGCCGGCGGCGCGGGCGGCGGCGAACGCCGCCCGCGCCGCCTCTTCGTCCAGAGGCCGCTCGACCGTCCCGTCGGCGCGCACCCGCTCGTCGATCTCGATGACCCGCTCGTGCAGAAGCTCGGGCAGCTCGATCCTGAGGGCGAAGATGTCGGGCCGGTCCTGATAGCCGATGCGCAGCGCGTCGGCGAAGCCGCGGGTGACGGCCAGCGCCGTCGGCTCACCGCGCCGCTCCAGCAGTGCATTGGTGCCGACCGTGGTGCCCATGCGGACCTCGGCGATCGCGGCGCCGGGGATCGGCGCGCCGGGCGGGAGCCCCATGAGATGCCGGATGCCGAGCAGGGTGGCGTCCTCGCCGTGCAGGGGGTCGTCGGAGAGCAGCTTGTGCGTGACCGGTGAGCCGTCGGGCCGCACGGCGACGAGGTCGGTGAACGTGCCGCCCCTGTCGATCCAGAAGCGCCAGCGCCGATCGGCGGCGTCGTCGGTCGGTGCGGAGGCGTGTGCGTCGTGCGTCGCGTCCGGTCCCACGGGACCATTATCGACCACCCGGCTGTGTCGCTGCAGCGACCGATGCCGGGCGACCCCGGGCGGTTCGGCGCGGAGACGGGGCGCCTCGGTGACACGAAGCGGCGGAGACGGGGTGCCTCGGCGACACGAGGGCGCGAAGACGGGGGCTCGGAGGTGCGAGGGCGTGCGGAACGGGATGGCCCGGCGCCCCCGAGGTGTGGCAGACTGCCGTTGTGAGCAGGGCTGCCGACAACGCCGCCGACTCCTCGGCTCCCGACTTCGGGACGGTCATCACCATCCTCGACGACGTCTATGGCCGGCCGGTCTGGGAGCCGCGCTACCCGCCGCTCGACGAGCTGGTCTACACGATCCTCTCGCAGAACACCGCCGACGTGAACACCGTGCGCAGCTTCACCGCCCTGCGCGAGCGCTTCGGCAGCTGGGCGGCGGTGCGCGACGCCGACGTCGAGGAGATCGAAGCGACCATCAAGCGCGGCGGGCTCGCCCACACCAAGGCACCGCGCATCAAGGCGATCCTGGCGGCGCTGGACGGCTGCGAGCCCGACCTCTCGGTCATCGAGACGATGGACGACGCGGCCGCCGTGGAGTACCTGACCGGCCTGCCGGGGGTGGGTCCCAAGACGGCGGCCTGCGTGCTGATGTTCTCGCTCGGCCGTCCGGTGATGCCGGTCGACACGCATGTGCACCGCGTGGCGCGGCGGCTGGGCCTCATCGGCCCCAAGGTGAGCGCCGAGGCGGCGCATCCGCTGCTGACGGAGATGGCTGGTCCAGAGAATGTCTACGCCGTGCACGTCAACATGGTGCTGCACGGGCGCCGGGTGTGCCACGCGCGCCGGCCGGCCTGCGGCGAGTGCGCGCTGGCCGGCGTGTGTCCCTCGGCCGGTCTGGCGTGAGTGGGGAGCGCACGGGATGACGCAGGGCAAGCTGGCCGACAGGGTCGCGATCGTCACCGGCGCCGCGTCGGGCATCGGCGCGGCGGCGGCGCGGCTCTTCGCCGCTGAGGGCGCCGCCGTGGTCCTGGCGGATCTCGATGAGCCCGGCGGCGCGGCGGTCGCCGAGGTCATCGCCGCCGACGGCGGCCGCGCCCGCTTCGTCGCCACCGACGTCACCGAGCCGGCGCAGGTGGAGGCGCTGGTCGCTGCCGCCCTCGACTCTTTCGGCCGCCTCGATGTCGTGCTGTCCAACGCCGGCGTCGAGTACGACGGCACGGCGCTGGAGACCACCGACGAGGAGTTCCGCCGCTGCCTCGACGTCAATCTGGCGGCGCACTTCAGCCTGGCCCGGCACAGCCTGCCGGCGCTCGGCGCCGCCGGCGGCGGCGCGCTCGTGTTCACCGCCTCGGAGCTGGGGCTGGTGGGCACGTCGCGCATGGTCGCGTACTGCGCCGCCAAGGCCGGCATCGTCAACATGACCCGAGCCCTGGCCGTCGACTGCGCGCCGCTCGGCGTCCGTGTCAACTGCCTCTGCCCGGGCCCCGTCGACACGCCGCTGATCGAGGCCCTCAAGCGCGACCCGGAGCGGCTCGCCGCGCAGCTCGCGCCGGTGCCGCTCAAGCGGCTCGGGAGCGCCGGGGAGATCGCTCGCGGGGCGCTCTTCCTGGCCTGCGACGACTCGTCGTACATGACCGGCGCCTCGCTGGTGATGGACGGCGGCGCCACCTGCTGGTACGGCCTGTGAGGGGGCGGTCGACATGAGCAGGGAAGGGCGGCCGGCATGAGCGTCCTGGTCAGCGGCGGGCGCGGCTACCTGGGCCGCTACGTGGTGGACGGGCTGACGGCCGGCGGGCACACGGCCGTGGACTACAGCCGCGACCTGGGCCCCGGCGCGCGTCACGAGCGGCACGTCCCGGTGCTCGGCGAGCTCGACGACGTCCCGCGGCTGCTGTGGGCCGTCGAGGAGCACGGCGTCGAGCGCATCGTGCACACCGCCGCGCAGTCGCACCCCGACCTCTCGCTGGCGATGCCGCTCGCCACGGTGCAGGCCAACGTGGTCGGGACGTGCTGTGTGCTGGAGGCGGCGCGGCTCACCGGCATCGCCAGAGTGGTCGTGTTCAGCTCGGAGTGCGCGTACGGCCACACGGTCGACGATCCGGTCACAGAGGCGGCGCCGCTGCACCCGCGCACGCCGTACGGCGTCACCAAGGCGGCCACCGAGATGCTCGGGCGCTCGTACAACGGGTGCTTCGGCATGGACGTGATCGCCCTGCGCGTCGCCGAGGTGTACGGGCCGCGGCAGGTCATGCCGCAGGTGATCGGCGACGCCGTCCGGGCGGCCGTGCGCGGCGAGGCGTTCCGCCTGCCGCACGGCCGCGACCAGAAGCTGCAGCTGGTGCACGTCACCGACGCCGCGGCGGCGACGCTGGCCGCCTGCTTCGCCGACGAGCACGCGCAGTCCGTGTACAACGTCGCCGGCGGCATCCAGCCGACGCTCGGCGAGGTGCTCGACCACCTGTCGGCCCTGCTTCCCGAGGCGGTGTTCGACGTGGGGCCCGGCGTCATAGGTGGGGACCGGCAGGGCCTCTTCGACATCGGCGCCGCGCGCCGCGATCTCGGCTACGAGCCACGGGTGACGCTCGAGGAGGGGCTGCGGGAGTACGTCGCGTGGCTGAAGGAGAACGAGTTCTGACGAGTGCGCGTGCCGTCCGGCGCCGACGGTCGCGGCGAAGGTGAGGAAGACGATGACGATGCTGCTGCAGGAGATGACGTGGCCGGAGGTACGGGCGGCCGTGGAACGCGACGCCGCCCTCGTCCTGCCGGCCGGGGCCACCGAGCAGCACGGGCCGCACCTGCCGCTGGGCACCGACACCTTCCTGCCGGTCGAGCTGCTCAAGCGGGTCGGCGAGCGCATCGACCTGGCGATCGCGCCGCCGCTGCACTACGGCTACAAGAGCCGGCCGCTCAGCGGCGGCGGCCAGGGGTTCGTCGGCACCACATCGCTACGTGGCAAGACCCTCATCGACGTCACCCGCGACGTGGTCGGTGAGTACCTGCGCCACGGCTTCCGACGCATCCTGATCGTCAACTGGCACATGGAGAGCTCGAGCTTCCTGTTCGAGGGCGCCGATCTGGCGGTGCGTGAGGCGCGTCTCGGAGCCGGCGCCACAGGGGCGGCGCCGGCCGCGGTCGGCGGCCGCGCGTCGGCCGGCGCCGACGGCAGCCCCGCTGGGCTGCACGGGGACACGCCCGGCCCGGCGGTCGTGCCCGGCCGCGTCTCTCCCGACGCTCAGGTCTTCGTGATCGAGGACGCCTGGCCGGTGTTCACCGACGAGGAGCTCGAGCTGCTGTTCCCCGACGGCTTCCCCGGCTGGGACTCGGAGCACGCGGCCGTCGTCGAGACGTCGCTCATGATGGTCCTGCTGCCGCACCTGGTGCGGCGCGAGCTGATCGCCGACGATCGCTCGCCGGAGCATCCTCGCTACGACATCCTGCCGCCGCCGCCGCGCCTGCTCACGCAGACCGGCGTCCTGGCGAAAGCGACCGACGCATCCGAGGAGAAGGGCCGCTTCCTGGTGCGGCGCATGACCGACTATCTGGTCGAGCTGTTCGCCGCCGAATTCCCGGACCTGCTGCGCGGCTGAGGCGTCCCGCCGCCGCGGGGTGCCGCCGCCGGGACCACCGCGGGTCGGGTGCCGGTGGCGCCGGTGCCGGGACCGGCGGTCGATCCAGGCGCCGGACGCGCCGCCGCCGTGACCGGCGGTCCGATCAGGTGCCGGGCGTGTAGAGCCCGCTGGTGCCGGAGCTGGCGGCGCCCTCGGGGCTGGTGTCGGTGACCGGCGCCGGCGGGTCGGCCGCCGGCGCTTCGCCCGGCCTCCCGGGACGGACGGCGAGGCCGGGTACCTCGGGCGCCCAGTCGTCCGGGGAGCGTTCGGTCGCGGCCTGCTCCTGCCCGGCGCGGCCTCTTCTGCCGGTGGCCGGCGCCACGCCCGGCGCGCCGCCCGGCGGCTCGGCCGGCAGCCCGAGGAAGTGCTCGAAGACCTGGTGGCGCCACGTCCAGAGCGTCAGCGCCGACCAGACGATGGCGAGGGCGCCGGCGATCAGGTAGTCCACGAGGCCCAGCTTGGCCAGATCGAACGAGACGCGTCCCAGCTCGCTGAACGCGATGGCGAAGAAGCCGGCCAGCAGCAGCACCGCCAGGATCGTCATCTTCCAGTCGCGCCGCAGGTTGGAGCCGCCGACCCAGGACTGCGTCGGCGGCACGGTCATCGGCAGCAGCAGCAGCGAGCAGAAGACCGCGAACGTGGTGATCATCGTCTGGGCCTTGTACAGCGTCTGACCGGCCGAGGCGGCGATGGCGCCCGGGTTGAACTCGGACGACGGCACGTTGGCCGGCAGGACGTAGCCGGCGAAGAGGCCGAGCGCCATGAGCGACATGATGATGGTGGCCGGCAGCACGAACCGCATCAGCTCGTACAGGACGCGATCGCGGTCGGCCTTGCCCGGCTTGGCAAAGGCGGCCAGGGCGATGGCCGGGATGCCGGCGGAGAAGAACGAGAGCAGCGAGGCCTGCCGGGGCTGGAACGGGAAGCCGCCGAGGAACGCCACGGCGCCGATGAGGAACGCCTTGGACATGATGCGCACCATGAAGATGCGCAGGATGTCCTGCATGCCGTTCCAGATGCGCTGCCCCTCGCGGAACGCCCAGGGCAGCGCCGCGAACGAGTCCTTGAGCAGGATCATGTCGGCGACGGCACGAGCCGCCTGGCTGCCGCCCTGCATGGCGATGCCGACGTTGGCCCGCTTCAGCGAGATGACGTCGTTGACGCCGTCGCCGATCATCGCCACGTAGTGGTCGTTGTCGCGCAGGGCGCCGACGAGACGCTCCTTCTGCTGCGGCGTCACGCGGCCGAAGACGTTGGCCTCTTCGACGGCGAGCTGCAGCTCGCCGTCGTCCATGGCGGCGATGTCGCGGCCCGACAGCAGGCGGATGTCGCCGCGGAATCCGGCCTGCTTCGCCAGGGCCGCCACCGTCTGCGGATTGTCGCCGGAGATGATCTTGAGCGCCACGCCGGCGGCATCCAGGTCTGCCAGCGTCTCCTGGACCCGCGGGCGCAGCTCGTCGCTGAGGCTCACCAGGCCGAGCGGCACGAGGCCGCCCGGCAGCCGCGGCTCGTCGAGCGGGGCACCGTCGGCGTCCCGCTCGCACAGCGGCCGCGGCTCCTCGACAGCGGCGAAGAGCAGCACCCGGAGACCCTCATCGGCCCACTCGCCGAGTCGGGGCCCAAGGTCCTCCGGCCCGGCCGGGCGGCCGTCCATGAGGATCGCGTCGGCCAGCATCTCCGGCGCGCCGAGCACGTAGGTGCCGCGCAGGCCCTCGCCGTCGAAGGTCAGGGCACTCCACTTGCGCGCCGACGAGAAGACCGCTTCTTCGGTGACCACGCGCCGGCGGCCGCTGAAGGCATCCTTGATGGCGTCGGTGGTCCGATTGCCCTCGGTCGTGTTGGCGGCGTAGTCGCCGAGGAGGCGCTCCAGGTCGCCGCGGGCGAGGCCGAACGGCTCCACGTCGTGGAAGCGGATCGTGTTGGTGGTCAGCGTGCCGGTCTTGTCGGTGCAGAGCACGTCGACGTTGCTCATCGACTCGATGGCGTTGCCCTGCTGCACCAGCGCGCCCTTGCCGGCCATGCGCACGGCGCCGAGCGCGTACGCCAGGGCGATCGAGAGCACCAGCCCGTTGGGGATCAGGGCCACGATCACCGTTGACATGCGGACCGTCTCCACGAACGGGATGTCGTCGAGGAACGACTTGATGACCACCAGGATCTCGAAGCTGAGAGCGATCAGCAGCAGCGAGCGGATGATGATGTTGACCCGCGACTGCAGCGGCGTGAGCACGCGGCGGAAGGCCTGGGCGCCGGCGGTGAGCTTGAAGACGTAGGTGTCGGTGCCGACCTTCTCGGCCAGGTACATCCCGCCGCCGGTGACGCAGAAGCTGCCGGAGAGGAGCTGGTCGCCGGGCCGTTTGGAGACCAGGTCGGATTCGCCGGTGAGCAGGCTCTCGTCCATCTCCATGCGACCGCTGCCGGCCATCGGCCCGTCGACCACCACCTGGTCGCCGGCGTGCAGGACGATGACGTCGCCGAGCACGATCTCGTTGGGATCGACCTCCCGCTGCCGCCCGTCGCGGATCACGGTGGCCTTGGGCCGGGTAAGGATGGCGATGCGGTCGAGCAGGATCTTGGCTCGCACCTCCTGCACCAGGCTGACGATGGTGTTGAGGGCGATGACGCCGACCGAGATGAGAGCGTCGAGGTAGCGGCCGAGGGCTATCAGCAGGGCGCCGAGAGTGAAGAGGACGTTGTTGATGAAGTTGAAGACGTTGTCCCGCATGATGCGGCCGTAGGAGCGGCTCGTCTTGAGCGGGGCGTGGTTGCCCTGTCCGGCGGCGCGGCGGCGCTGGGCCTCGGCTTCGCTGAGGCCCAGCGTGATGTCGGTCGCGGTCGGCGATGCCTGCATGGCCGCAGTGGGCGGCGCCGGCGCCGGCGGGGTGGTCGTACGGTCGTGTTCGCTCAAGCTGGGTTCTGTCTTCTCCGCTGCCCGCCGATGGCCTTCCGGAGGGCCGCGCGAGCTGCCACCAAGTCTATCGGGACCGGCGGCCTGCGTGTGCGCCGATGCGGTCGTGCCCGCCGGCGTCCCAGGAGGCGGTCTCGCGGCGTCCGATCCCCGGCGGCCGTGGACACCGGCGTGCGGACCTTCCGGGCACTGGAGTCCGCGCACCGGCCCGCCATGCGTCGTCGATGCAGAGCGTTGACGAGCCGACCTTCCGGCGGCAGGAGTGCGCACGGCGCCGCCGAAAGCCGCGAAGATGGCTACGTTGCCCCCCGATCCCTCGTCGCAGCCGCCGGACGTGCCGCCGGGCGACGCCGGGACGCCCGGACCCGGGATCGGCGGCGGCGAGGCGCCCGGACCCGAGGTCGGCGGCGGGGCCACCGGACTTCACATCGGCGGCGAGGCCACCGGACCTCGTGTCGGCGGCGAGGCCTCCGGACCGGATGGGGACGGCACGGCGCTCGCCCTTCTGGCCGGCCTCGACCGTCGTGTACCACGCTGGATCCTGCGCTTCATCGTGCTGGCCGTGGTCGGCGTCGTGGTGATCTACGTCGCCGGCGTGTCGGTGGCCCGGTTGCGGGACCTGCTGGCGGCGACGGTCGCGGCGCTCTTCTTCTCCTTCGCCCTCGAGCCGGCCGTCAACTGGCTGCAGAAGCACGGCTGGAAGCGCTGGGTCGCCACCATCACGGTGATCTTCTTCGTGATCGTCCTGATCGGCGCGTTCATCGGCGCCATGGTGCCGCTCATCATCCGGCAGGTGCAGCAGCTCATCAGCGATGTACCCGGCTGGGTGGAGCGCGTCAGCGACCTGCTCGAGCGCATCCTCGACCGTCCCATCTCCAACGAGTGGATCAAGGAGCAGATCTCCAAGCTCGACACCCGTCTGGCCGACTTCGGTGCCGACGTGGCCCGCAACATCTTCGGCGTCGGTCTGCAGCTCTTCAAGTTCCTGTTCTACGGCTTCACGATCGCCTTCTTCACCTTCTACCTGATCGCCGACGCGCCGCGGCTGCGCCGCTGGATCTGTTCGATGATGCGGCCCGAACGTCAGCGGCGCGTGCTGTGGGCCTGGGAGACGGCGATCGACAAGACCGGCGGCTACATCTACTCACGCCTGATCATGGGGGCCATCGCCGCTCTGGCCATGTTCGTCGTGCTCGAGATCCTGGGCGTCCCGTTCCCGGTCCCGCTGGCCCTGTGGATGGGCATCTTCTCGCAGCTGATCCCGACCATCGGGACCTACATCGCAGCCGTGCTGCCGCTGTTCGTCGCGTTCCTGTACCGGCCGCTGACGGCGCTCATCCTGCTCATCTACATCGTCGTGTACCAGATCGTCGAGAACTACGCGCTGGCGCCGAAGATCAGCGCCCACACCATGCAGATCCACGCCGGTATCGCGTTCGCCGCCACGATCGCCGGGGCGACTCTGTTCGGGGTCACCGGCGCCCTGCTGGCGCTGCCGGTGGCCGCCATCCTGCAGGCCGGCGTGGAGACGTATGTGAGCCGTCAGGCGGTGGTGAGCAGCCACCTCACCGGCGACGCCGTCTCGGATCTGGCCGGCACGGCCGGCGGGAGGCGGCCCGGTCGTCTCAAGGTGACCGTGGGCAAGGGCGTCACCTGGGTGCGCCGGGTATTCCGGCGCGGCGGGGACGGTCCGCGCAGCCCCGGGTCCGGGACAGGTGATGGTCCGGCGGGGGGCGCAACGGCGATGGGCGGCGGTCCGGACGCCGGTGGCCAGAGCGATGGACCGCATCCGCAGGACATCGACCGGACCGCCGACGAGCAGCTCGACGACCCGCCGGCCGACGACTGACCCATCGGGGTCGCCGGTCGCAGCGGCGCCGTACCGGGTGGGACAGCCGGCGGCACCGGGTCCGGTCAGCGATCCGGCTGCGCGCTCCTCTCCCGCCTCGCCGAGCGTGCCGGGCGCCGCTTCAGCACTCCCACCGCCTGCCAGGCCAGATTGACCGATGGGATGTGGTGCTGCATGGCCCCCGTCTGAGCATGATGCCGGTAAGGCGGCATCGGCCATCTGCCGATAGGTCTTCCCGTCGACAGTACAGATAAGCACATCGATGTGAGGATGGTGGCGTCGCGATGGACCGCAGGCTGCTGGTGACGACCGGGAACGGCATGTTCGGGCGGGCGCTCGTCGCGGAGTTGCTCGGCGACGACGAGGTCGCGGTGCGGGCCATGGTGCGCGACCGGGGAAAGTTCACGATGCAGGCGCCCAACCTCGAGGTCGTGGTGGGAGACATGGACAAGCCTGAGACGCTGGCGCCGGCGCTGGAGGGCGTCACCCACGTCTTCCTGAGCTCGCCGATGGACGAACGCATCACGGCGCGCGAATGCGCGGTGATCGACGCCTCACTGGTGGCCGGTGGACCGCAGGTGCTCAAGCTCCACGGTGCCGTCCGCCACGACGACGAGCTCGCCGGTCTCCACGAGGCGGTCCTGGATCGCCTTACGAATTGCGGTCTTCCGTGGACGCTCATCTCGCCCAGCTCGGTGATGGAGACATCGCTGCTGAGCTACGCCGAGACGCTCAAGTGGGACTGCATCATGGGGATGTCGGGCCACGGCAAGGTGGGGCTCGTGGCGCTGGCGGACGTGGCGGCCGCGACGGCGGCGGTGATCCGCAGCGAGGGGTTCACGGGCCGCGACTGCCGGCTGACCGGTCCGGCGGCCCTGGACCTGTACGAAGTGGCGGCGGCGTTCTCCGATGCCTTCGGCCGCCCGATCCACTACTACGATCTGCCCGAGGACGACTTCGCGGCCCTGCTGCTGGAGCACGACGCGACGGTCACGCGGGAACAGCTCGAGATCTCGGTGCTCTGCCATCTGCGGGCGTGGCGTCAGGGCCGGGCCGAGCTGGTGACCCACACGGTCGCCGAGCTGACGGGCCGGCCGGCCACGACGGTCCGCGACTGGGCGGTCGCCCATCGCGAGCAGCTCGATCTGCCCCGGCATCTCTCCGACAAGGCGATGGCGAAGATGGTCGCCATGCGCTACGGGCGCCGCGGCGGTGCCGACGACTGACCGCACAGGCGCGCCGCCGGCGCGCACCGCACATCCATCCGCCGTCGGTGGGGGTGTACGGGTCGTGAACCGGCCCGGCCGGCCGCTTCGCGCAGGCCGTTGACCGGCCCGGCTCCCGCACGGCTGCCGGCCGCCCCGGCCGGCCCCTCGCACGGGCCGTCTGCCGGCCCGGCTGGCACCTCGTGGCGCAGTGCTCTAGGCTGCCGTCTCAGCTCGACGACTGGCTCGACGACCGATCGCGGAGGCGGCACAGCAGTGAGGATCGGTATCTACGGCAAGGGCGGCATCGGCAAGTCCACCATCTGCGCCAATCTGGCGGCGGCCTGCGCCGGTACCGGCGCTGCCGTGCTGCAGATCGGCTGCGACCCCAAGCGCGACTCGACCCGGCTGCTGCTGGGCGGACGCCGGGTCGTCACGGTGCTCGACTACTTGCGCGACACGCCTCCCGATCTCCAACGGGGCGAGGACGTGGTGCACGTGGGCTACGCCGGTGTGCACTGTGTGGAGGCCGGCGGCCCCGAGCCGGGGGTCGGCTGTGCCGGCCGCGGCATCCTCAGCGCCTTCGCGTTGCTCGACCGGCTCGGCATCGACTGGGCCGGCTACGACACGACGCTCTTCGACGTGCTCGGCGACGTGGTCTGTGGCGGCTTCGCCGTGCCGCTGCGTCGCGGTTTCGCCGAGGCGGTGCTCGTGGTGACCTCCGAGGAGTTCATGTCGTTGTACGCCGCCAACAACATCCTGCGCGGCGTCTGCAACATGGACCAGGGCGAGAGGCGGGCGATCGGCATGGTCCTCAACCGGCGCGAGCGCGGCGGCGACGCGGCGATCGTGAGTCGGCTCGCGGACGCGGTCGGTGTGCCGATCGTCGCCGAAGTGCCGCGCAGCGACGTGTTCCGGGCGGCGGAAGCGAGCGGGCGGACGGTCGTGGAGGCCTTCCCCGGGAGCGACGAGGCGGCGATCCTGCGGACGCTGGTGGCCACCGTCGGCGACGGGCGCCTGACGACGGAGTTGCCGCGGCCGCTCGGCGACGAGGCCCTCGAGGAGTTGCTGGCCGTTGCCCCGGCCCGGGGCCCGCGGGGCGGGCCGGGCACACGATCGGGCCGCCGACCGGTCAGCGGGCCAGGCAACGGACCGGGCGACCGGCCGGCCGACGCGCCGGTCGGCCGGCCGGAGCCGGGACCGACCGGCGCCGCGCCCGACGCCGCGGCCACAGTCTGCGCGGCAGGCGCGGTGTCGTCGTCCGGCGGACGCCCGGTCTGCGCCACCGCCGGATCGGCACCGCGTGGCGGCTTCCCGGTCCCGGCCACGGCGAGCCATCGCTTCGTCTCGAAGAGCCTGCTGGCGAAGGAACCGCTGCACGGCTGCGCGTTCGCCGGCGCGGTCGCCACGCTCACGCAGGTCCGCGACGCCGTCACCGTGGCCCACGGGCCGCGAAGCTGCACGCACATCGCGGCCAGCAGCCTGCTCTCGGCTGGACTGGGGACGCTGGCCCGGCACGGCACGAGCGTCCCCGAGCAGCTCGCCCCGGCCGTGCTGGCCACCGATCTCGGCGAGCACGCGATGATCCACGGCGGCCTCGACGAGCTGCGGGCGACACTGGCGGGTACGCGCTCCACCGGCGGCGGGGCGGCCGGCGACGAGCCACGGGCGGTGTTCGTGGTCACCACCTGCCCGGCCGGGGTGATCGGCGACGACGTCGACCAGGCGATCCGTGACGAACGTGCGATCCGCGACGAAGGGGCATCGCGCGACGAACGGGCATCTCGCGACGAACGGGCGATCGGGGCTGAGCGGGCCGTCCGCGATGAGCGGGCGATCCGCGATGAACGGGCGCAGCCCGGCGCGTCGGAGTCCGCACCGATCATCCGCGTGAGCACCGACGGCAACCTCGAGGGCGACTACCTGCAGGGGGTCATCAACGCCGCCATCGAAGGAGCGGCGGCGCTCATCGACGCTGACCGCGACCCGGCCGGCGACCTCGTCAACATCGTCGCCGAGAAGAACATCGCGCTCAACGCCGACGCCAACCTCGATGCCGTCGCCGGCCTGCTGTCGGGGATCGGCGTGCGCGTCAACTGTCGCTTCGTGCGCCGCACCTCGGTCGCCGAGCTGCGCGACTTCCTGCGGGCGCCGCTGAACCTGCCGGCCTACGTCGACCATCTCGGCCGCGTCCTCATCGATTTCCTCACGGAGCGCTTCGGCTGCACCTTCGCGCAGCGGCCGTTCCCCTCCGGCTTCCACGAGACGGCGCGCTGGCTGCGGGAGATCGCCGCGTTCTTCGATCGCCTCGATGCCGCCGAGCAGACGCTCGACTCGTGCCGCACCGACTACGAACGGGCGATGGCCGCCGTACGGCCGGCGCTCAGCGGCAAGCGGTTGATGATCACCACGTACAACCACGACGTCGACTGGCTCCTGGAGACCGCCTTCGACGCCGGCATGGAGGTGGTGCGGGTCGGCATCATGGACTACTCGCAGGACGGCGTGCACCGTACACGCTATGCGGACCGGGTCGTGGCCGAGGTCGGCTACGACCCCGAACGCCGGGCCGACGACATCCGCGAGCTGCGCCCGGACCTGGTCCTCGCCAACTACCAGTCGCCCGGCCTGCCCGACACTGCGCACTACGACACCGTGCCGCTGTGCCCGGACGCCGGTCACCTCGGTGGCGCCCATCTCGCCCGCCGCTGGGCACGGCTGCTGCGGGCGCCGCTGGTGGAAGGCTGGCGCCGCGACGAGGCGCGGCTGCTGCGTACCTGATGCCGCCGTTCAACGAAAGTCAGCCCGATGCGCTCACCGGCGCCATCCTGGCTGTGGAAGGCATCCGCGACGCCGCCGTGCTGCTCAACGGCCCCACCGGCTGCAAGTTCTTCCACGGCGCCGTGGCCGAGGGACAGCTGCCGCGCGAGAGCTCCTACGACCCGCTGCGCTTCATCGACGAGTTCTACTTCGGCCAGCCGCGGGTGCCGTCGACCTACCTCGACGGCGACGACTACGTCTTCGGCGCCGCCGGGAAGCTGCGCCGCATCCTGCCGGTCGTCGCCGGCAAGGGTCACCGGCTGATCGCCGTCGTCAACACGCCCGGTGCAGCGCTCATCGGCGACGACCTCGAGCGCTTCGTCCGAGCAGCCGACCTCGATGTGCCGTGCGTGAGCATCGAGTCGACCGGCTACTCCGGGACCATGGAAGACGGGTTCCAGGAGGCGGTCGTCCGCGTCCTGGAGGCGCTGCTCGGCCGGTCGGAGCAGGCCGGGTCGCCGGAACGCGCCGGGCCGGCGGAGCACGCCGACCCGACGCAGCACGCCGGAACGTCCGAGTCTGTCGAGCCGTCTCAGCCCTCGGTCGCCCTCGTCGGCGTCTCCCTCTTCCAGCGGTTCTGGGAGGGCGATGTGGCCGAGCTCCGCCGCCTGCTCGGGCTCTGCGGTGTGCGGACGGCGGCGGTCGTGTGCGCCGGCTCGACGGTCGCCGAACTGCGCCGCCTGGGGCGAGCCCACGTCGCTGCGGTGGTGCACGAGGAGCTGGTCGATCGGCTTGTGCCGTGGCTCAGCAAGCATGCCGGGCTGAGGATCGTCCGGACCGGCGACCGACCGGCCGCCGGTCTCCCGGGCACGCCGATCGGCTTCGACGGTACCGAGGGCTGGATCCGTGCCGTCTGCGCGTCGGTCGGCGCGGATCCGGCTCCGGCGGTATCGGCCGTCGACGAGGCCCGCTGTCGCGCCGCCATGCACATCAAGCGCTTCAATTCGCTCACCGGCCTGCCGAAGGGCGCCACCTTCTCCGTCCGGGCTCCCGCCTCCGTCGCGCGACCCCTGACGACGTGGCTGCACGACTATCTCGGGATGATCCCCGTGGACGATGGAGGGGAGGGGTCGGCCGTGCCCGCGGGTCTTGTCGCTGCGGCGGGACCCGAGGGAACGGCGCCGGGCCCGGTCGCTGATGTCCCGGTCGCCGATGTGGTCCTGGCCGACGGCGCCACGATTGCCCGTCTGCGTGCCGCCGGCTCCACGGCCGCCGGCGTCGAGATCGCGTTGCCGTCGGGCGGGCGCATCGACGTGGTCCCCAGGTGCCTGCTGGGCGCGCAGGGAGCGCTCTTCCTGCTCGAATCGGTGCTCAACGCGCTCGATCACGACCGCTGAGCGGCCGCCGACGTGTCACAATGCCGCTGTGACCCGGCGGCGACGACAGACTCCTCGACCTCCATCGCGTCCCCGCGGCGAGGGTCGCGCGAGCAGGACGGCCGGCGGCCGCGCGAGCGGCACCGGCGGCGGTCGCGCGAGCGGCACAGTCGGCTCGGTGCTGGCCCGCGGCACGGCGCTCTTCTTCGGCACCTTCGGCGTCCTGAACGCCGTCGCCTCGCTGCGTGGCGCCGGGTTCGGCGAGAACGTGCTCTGGGTCGACCCGCGGCCGCTGCCGGAGTGGCTCGGCCAGCCGCTCGTCGGGGTGGCGGCCGCTCTGTTGCTCACGTGGGCGCTGCGACCGCGCTGCCGTCCGTGGCGCCTGTGGGCGACCGCCGGCGCCGCGTCGCTGCTTGCGGCGGTCGCCCTATGGAACGTCGCCGGCTTCTACTGGGCTCTGGCGAGCGGCGGCATCGAGCCTCAGGTGCCGCTGCCGTTCTCGCTCGTCGTCGCGGCCCTGATGGCGTGGCTGGTCTGGATGGTGAGGCGACCGGCGCCGCGGCGGACGCCGCCGGTCGCCGCGCTCGGCATCGCCGCCGTCGCGGTCGTGGCGGCGCTGCTCTTCCCGCTCGGCCTCATGCTCTTCTTCGGGACGACCCGCTACGAGCGGCAGTCTCAGGCGGCCGTGGTGCTCGGCGCCCAGGTCATGCGCAGCGGCGCGCCGTCGGCCTCGCTCGCCGACCGTGTGCGCACCGGCGCCGAGCTCTACCTCGACGGTCTGGCCGACGTGCTCGTGGTGTCCGGCGGCCGCGGCGACGGCGGCCGCCACGAGTGCGACGCCATGCGCAGCTACGCCGAGGAGCTGGGCGTGCCGGCCGCCGCGATCGTCGAAGACCGTGAGGGCGTGACCACGCAGGCGAGCGTCGACGACACCGTCGCGTTCTTCCGTCGCGACGGGATACACCGGGTGCTGGTGGTCAGCCAGTTCTACCACCTGCCGCGCATCAAGATGGCGTATCAGCGGGCGGGCATCGACGTACGTACCGTGCCCGCCCGCGCCGACCACTTCATCAAGCAGACGCCGTACATCGTGGTGCGCGAGATCCCGGCGTTCTGGCTGTACTACCTGCGCGGCCTCGTCGGCTGACCCTCGGCCCGGCCGGCGTTGCCCCGACGGCCGCGCTGCTCGCCCCGCTCCCGGGCCGGCCGGCCCCGACCCTCACGGCGGCCCTGGCCTCATCGCCCGCTCGTGCCGGCCGGGGGGCTCTCCTGAAGCTCCGGGCCCCGTCTGCCGATACTCCCGGTGACCCCACGCGGAGGACTCATGGCCGATACCACGCTGCCCCCCGATCTTACGCCGCCGTCCGGCGCCCGCCGGGCTGCCGGCACGGCTCCCGCCGGCGGCGCGTGCGGCGCCGCAGCGCCGTCTGCAGTCGCGGCGACGCCGGCCGCCACGAGCGCCGACGACACGGGACCGATCACGGCGGCACAGGCACGGCGCCTCATCACGCGGTTCCTGGTCGGCGCCGTCATCGCCGCCTTCGTCGTCATGCTCGCCGGCAGGATGGTCACCCACCTGCAGGAGCTGCTGACGGCGGTGGCGATCGCGGTCTTCCTCTCTCTGGCGCTGGAGCCGGCCGTGAACTGGCTCGTCGCGCACCGCTGGAGGCGCGGCTGGGCGACGCTCGCCGTCATGACCGTCCTCATCATCGTCGTGGTCGCCTTCATCGCCTCCATGGTGCCGCTCATCATCGCTCAGTTCCAGCAGCTGGTGCGGTCCGTCCCGGGCTGGCTGAACGCCCTCAACCGCGACCTCAAGGACTGGTTCGACTTCACCATCTCCGCGGACTGGCTTCTGCATGAGGCACGCGAGCTCGATGCGCGCCTGGCGGACGTGGCGTCGAGCCTGGCGCAGAACGCCTGGGGCATCGGCATGGAGCTCGTGAAGCTGATCGTCCTCGGCATCCTCTCGCTGCTGTTCACCTTCTATCTGGTGGCCGACGCGCCGCGGGTACGGCGCGGCGTCTGCTCGCTGCTGCCGAGAGCGCGCCAGGAGCGCGTGCTGAAGATCTGGGAGACGGCGATCGACAAGACCGGCGGCTACCTGTACCTGCGTCTCATCATGGCCGTCATCGCGGCGGCCGGCATGTTCATCGGCCTCGAGATCCTGGGCGTGCCGAGCGCCGTGCCGCTGTCGCTGTGGATGGGCTTGTTCTCCGGCTTCATCCCGACCATCGGCGTGTACATCGGCGGCTTCGTGCCGATGCTCGTGACGTTCATGTACGACCCGTGGTACGCGCTCATTTTGCTCGGCTACATCATCGTGTACCAGCTTGTGCAGGACTACGTGATCGGGCCGCGCGTGACCCACAAGACGATGGAGATGAACGGCGGCCTGTCGCTGGCCTTCGTCTTCGCCGGCGCCAGCCTGTTCGGCGTGGTGGGAGCGTTCCTGGCGCTGCCGGTGGCGGCGGTGCTGCAGGCGGTGGTGCTCAGCCTGCTGACCCGTCACGACGTGATGGAGAGCCATCTGACGAGCGAGGGGCCGTGGCAGCGGCCGAAGCGGGGCGTCCGCCGCGGACTGCGCCGGCAGCGCAAGGACGGGGCGTCGCCCGATTCTGCTCCGAGCAGCTCCGGCCCGGCCTGACCGCTCTCGATCGCGCAGGACGAGTCAGGTCGCAGAGAGCTCGCGCCCTTCTCCGAGGACGTCTCGGTAGATCAAGCCGCGCGTGACCTTACCGACCGGGCTGGTGGTGCTCCAGGCGCCGGGGGGGCACCTTAGTCACAGCGCCGTACGTTCAAGACGCGACGAGTCTTCTTGACACATCGTCTGTGTCTGTGGGTACTGTGACTTCGGACTGCGCGTTCAGGATCGTCGACCTGACCCCCTGAGGGCCTGATGCGACTCTGTCGCTCATGACATGTGGAAGGTGAACCATGAGGCTTCCTGACATGCGCAAACGGCCGCGGCTCTGGACCTTGGTTGCCGTGTCGGCGGTGGCAGCGGCCTGGCTCGCCGCGTTGTTCATCGTCATGGCCGCGTCAGATGAGCAACTCGGCAAGGCGGAGCTCGAGCAGGTGGCAGAGACGATCAACGCCTATGAGCATGCTCGCTTCGTTGAGTTCACTGTGCCGCCATCGGCGCTCGACAGTGTTCTCAAGCAGCGCACGACGGTGCTCGCCCCCCAGAAGGACGAGCTGCTGGCCGATCAGGAGTCGATCGGGGTCTATCCGAGAGTGGTCGAGCTGCCGGACGATGCTCTGGCCGAGGTGCACAAGTACTACCAGGATGCACTGCAGGCCACCTGTACCCCGGCCTACCTGACCAGGCAGGACGAAGCAGAGGAGGTCACCACCAACCTCCTCGATCTGATCAACAACCCTGTGCTGGAAGACGGCGTGCCGGCCGAATTTGGCCACGCCGTGGTCGACGTTGGCATCACCAGGGCACTTCCTGATGGCCGATACGTTGTCGAGTGCACCATCTGGCTGGGAGAGGTGGATGTGTTCAACGACAGAAGCGAACGTCGCATCGACATGTGGGACAAGACGAGCTACACGGTCGAGAGGGGCGACGGCGGCGGCTGGCTGATCGCCGCTCGGTCGCGCCTTGCATCGGCCCAGGATGCGAGCGCGGGCCAGTACGGACCAGAGTCGCCCGCGACCACCTTCTCGACCGGTCTCTGAGCTGCCTGTGAGTGGGCTATGCTGACCGGGAGGCTGTCCTTGCGGAGCTTGACGAAGCCTTGTAGCAGGGCACCGGCTGCCGAGTGATCGGCGTCAAGAGGCCGCGAGGACGCAGCGGCTCGCCGGAGGTGACGTGCCGCAGACGGCTGGAGTGCACCAATGAGCAATCAGGGATCCGCACAAACAGGGATCTGCACACCGCGGAGACGCATCTTGATCCGTCCTTTGTGCGGCGTGCTCGCGCTGCTCGTGCCACTCGTGATCCCGGCTCTCCTCCTGCTCGGTTCGTGTACGGGTGACACACCCGCATCGACCCAGACTCCAACCAGGAGCGACACCCCCGTTCCCACGCGGGATGCGATGCTGGGCTCCTGGCAGGAGATCGATACCTCCGAGTCCTGCGAGATGATGATCGCGTCCGACTTCCCCGATCAGTATCAGGTCACCTACGCACGCGCCGAGGCATACATGCACGACGTGGATCAGACTCTCTTCGCCTACCCCGAAGCCGACGAACTGGTCCTCTGGACGCAGAACCCCGGCTCCCAGGATGTGCTCTTCAGGGTGAGCTACGACCCGGCGACCGACCGCCTCACGGTCGTCGATCGGCAGAGCGACGAGCAGACGACGTACACGCTGGAGCGCATCGAGGACTGACTAGGCGCGCGAGCTGTCAACGAGCTCGGCGGTCAAGGACCGCCATAGGGTCCAGCGGCGCAGCGGGGGCCGCGCGATGCCGACCCGCGGCTGTCGCCCTGCTCCACGTTGCTTTGCGGCTGCGGCAACGATGGCGAGCGAGGGCGGAGTGGCTACACGACAGACGGGGCGCCCGCACGGGCGCCCCGTCTGTCTCTGCGTCCGAGCTGGTAGCCGTCACCGATGGTACCGCCGCCGGCGGCTCCGGACCAGCGCGGCGTGTTGGCGATCCGGCACGGTGTCTGGTTTGTGCCGGATCGCTTGCGGCGCCGTCGGCTGGTACGCCGGGCGGCGCGCCGGATGAATCGCCCTGCGCGCCGCCATCCGGCTCAGGCTCACCTCACACGATGAACCGTTCCTCCTCGGGCAGGGAGCAGACGTCGACCACCCGTGACTTCTGCAGCAGCACTTCCCAGTTGTAGTCGACCCACTCCTGGACGCGCGCCAGCAGGTGCTCGTTGCCCGGCTTG
>Ga0172371_10002618_pt1 | contig 28458 bp, 29 predicted proteins | sample Lak12m_FD_114543 | JGI IMG/M metagenome (GOLD analysis project Ga0172371, IMG submission 114543) | Freshwater microbial communities from Kabuno Bay, South-Kivu, Congo - kab_022012_12m | ecosystem: Environmental > Aquatic > Freshwater > Lake | place: Democratic Republic of the Congo: South-Kivu...
ATTAATTATGAGATATATAAATGTTTTCAAAGTTTCCTTTGTTTTTTAGTTCATTTTGCATTAATTCAATTGTGTTATTTAAAGCATTTTTATTATAATTTGTATTTGTAAATGCAATATTCAAATTTAAGTTTTTGTCTGCAATATTTGCATCTAAAGTATATTTTCCAGAATATTCAGTTTGTAAAACAAAACTATCTAAGTTATTCTTTGCTATACCTAATATCATTATTTCATTTGTGTCTTTAGGCAGATTTGAAAACACTAAAATAACCAAAGATAATACAACTATAACAACAAATAATAATTCAAGACTTGCCTGCCCTTTCTTGCTCGTATTAAATAAATAATTCATAGTATAAAGATGTAAAAGAGTTTAAAATAGTTTTGTGTGTGAAAATAAAATAAGGAAAAAGGAAAAATAAGGAAAGAATTAATGGTTAGAAAAACCATTAATTGTTAATTATCTCTTTGATTATTGCTGCAAATGCAGGTCTTGTTATTAATACCCCTATTGCAACTCCTGCCAAAGTAGTTATTGCAAAACCAATTAATTTAGGAACTCCTCCAAATACAAATATAATTGGCAACATAGTCGCAGCTAATGTTGCAGCAGACATCCAAATAATAAAGAATGCTCTTTTTACTCTCGCCAACAAACTACGTTCTTCAGATTGTTCTTTACCTTTATTTCTTTCCAATTCATCCGTTATAATGATTTGATCATCAACACCTGTTCCAACAGCAGTTAATATTCCTGCAATAGCAACTAAATCTAATTGCCAATTAATTAATGCCGCAAATGCCAATACTAAAAACACTTCTGCAGCACCAGTTACAAATATAGGTATTGCAATTCTCCAATCATTATATCTTACAAATATAATTATTGCAACAACTAACAATGCCAATAAACCCATGATTAATATTTTACTTAAAATATTTTGTCCCAACACAGGAGATACTGTTTCTTTAGATATATTTTCTATGCCCACAGGCAAAGATCCTGAACTCAATATTGCAGATAATTCATTTACTTCGCTTTGTGCTTCAGCTAATGTTGGTGCTGCGCCTTGAATTGCCAAATTTGCAAATACTACGAAGTTTGGTGCAGTTATAGCTGCAACATTTTTATTAGTAATACTATCTCTTAATCCAATAATTGATTTCAAACCTATTGCAGATTTTATCCACGGGTCAGATGTTTTTGCAACCTCAATAAATTTAACATTCAAATTTGCATCTTTTAAAACACCTATATCTGTTGTTCCAGGATAAACTATTTTTTGTAAATTCAAAGTAGTTAATTTTGTTTTTATTTCGTTTAATGTATTAGAATCAAACTCAGTAAATATAATATAATTTACATTTGAATTTTTTATTGCAGTATCAAATTCATTACCGTAAGTGTCTGTATCTAAACTTTCAACATCATAAATATCTTTTGGAATCAATACCAATGAATCTAAGGGTCGATCTATAAAAAAATATGTACTTGGACAACTTGATGTTCCATCAGGTAAAGCAACACATTTGTGAAATATACCTTCAGAGAAATTTCTTGCATCTTTAGGATTTAATGTAAATGGTACAGCCCAATCCTCAAAACCAGTAGATTTATTTTTATTTATTCCATAACCTTTATCTGCTGATTTGTTTACAGTTACTGAATCACCATTAAACAAAACTTTTCCTTCAAAAACACATTCAAATTTACCTTGCTTCTGTAATAATTCTTCTATTTGTGCAACTTGTTTTGGGTCGCTTTCCGCAATTTGTACACTAACAAATCTATTATCCCACGAATTTACTTTAACATCTTTTAAACCAGACCAATCCATTCTTTTAGCAATGGTTTCATTTATTCTATCCATAGTTGAGCCATCTTTTACGGGCTCACTTAAAGTAATTATAAATTGAGTTCCGCCAGAAAAGTCTAAACCATAATTCAATCCTTTTGTCAGTAAAATTATTGCACCCAAAATTAAGATTACTAACAAAATTATTACTTTTATATTTTTCAAAAAATTCATAAATATCACTTCTTTTTACTCTCAACATACCACAAAAGTATTGGTCCATTCATCATCCAAGTAGCAACTAAATCTACTACCAAACCGAATAGTAAGATAATGGCTATATCAAAAAATACAACTATATTGTACAGGCTTGCAAATATTAACATTATTAATACTGCGCCAATTGCAGTAGTTGTCATATATACTCCTGTTCGCATAGAATCTCCTGCTCGCTCAACACTTGAACCTTCAGATCTTTTTAGAAGTTTTGTTGTTAACATTACATCTGTATCAATAGAATAACCTAAAAGCATCAATAATGCAGGGATAGATACTAATGATAGCGGTACGCCCATAATTGCCATACCTGCCAATCCGCCCAACACATCTAATAATCCACATGCAATTATTGCAATACTAGGAACAAATTCTCTATACGCCAAAAATATTGTTAAAACAATTAATATGATTGCAATTATTGAAACCAAAATAATTTTTGAATAAAATGTTGCACTTAATGTAGGACTTATTTCTTTTATTGCAACATTTGTTGTATCAAAACCATATTTAATACCTAAATCAGATAATATTCCATTAACTCTATTATTTTTTTCAGTATTATATAACGCATCTAATTGTGATATCCAATCTTTATATTCTTTAAGATTTAATTCTGCGTAATTAACAGAATGTTTTGTGAGTAAAGTTTTTGTTTGTTCAATTGCACTGCCCTGACTTTCTAATGTTTTAATATTTTGAATTTCAGTTTGTAAACTAACTAAATTTGGCTCTTGTAAATATTGTATATCTAATCTATTTGATTGTACGCCTTTTGCAAATGAAACTGTTACATCTTCTAAACCAAAATTAGTTTGTAAATATGATTTTATTTCGTCTGTATTTACAGTTTGTGTTGTGTGTATTGTTAATAATGTTCCTCCACTTAGATCGATACCTTGTTTTATTCCAAAACCAAAAATAAAAATAAGTGATAACGCAAAAACAATTGCTGGCGCAATCAAAAATCGTAAATATTTTCCACTATAAAACTTAGAATAAAAACTCATAATTTCACCTTAAAATAAAATCACTTTAAATTATTTACATTGACATCTATAACAGAATTAAAATCATTAAATTTATTGTCTGCAATTTTAGAAGTACCTTTAGTAACATTAATTACAACAGCTATAACTATTGCAGCTAAAATTATTGCACCACCAATAATTAACAGATATTCTAAAGCACCTTGTGCTTTTTTTTCTTTCAAAAATTTAAACATGACGATTCCTCTTAACAATAAGTCTTGTAAAACAAACCTTATTATAATATATAAGATATAAACAAAATATATATAAATTCAACTATAAACTAGGTCCTGACTTCCTTAAGTATTAATTACCCAAAAAGGGTTTTTTGTTTTGAGTTTTGCTTTTTTTCACTGATCGTTTGTTCTATTTTTAAGTTGTTCTCTTGTTTTTCTGACTCTGAAAAACCAATTATCGGATAACCATATTGTCCCCCGCCACCAGGAAAATAACTTACATATCCTTTTCTGAATGCCAATATATATTTTGCAATATCTTCATTTACCTCATTTAACTTCTGTTCAGAAGTGTCAATTAAGACATTAATTTCAGTATTCGCTACTGAGATAAAATCTCTCCATATATTTTGGACTTTTTCTGATAAAACATTATTGCTTTTTGTTGCAAATGCAATTATTTCTGCCAAAGGCAAAATATGTTTGTATTCCGGACGATTATATTCTAATTTCTTTGGCCCAATTTCAGATATTCTTTCACAAACTCCTTTTTTTATTTGTCCACCACAACTACATTTCCATTTTTTATCAATAGCTTCTTGTAAATTATAAAATACAAGACATTCTTTACATCTTGTTTTATGATACATCCCTTCTTTAGGATCTAAACCATAATTTTTCTCTAATACTCTACCGTCATTTTTGTGTAAAGCTTTTTCAATTTCATAATAATTTGGAGCATTTAATTTAAACGCATTAAATTCTCTACCTAATCTGTGTGGCCAAAAACTATGTGCATCACTATTTGATAAAAACGTAATATTTTTTAATTCTGGAATATCATTTGCCAAATAAGAATCTGCACTCAAACCTAATTCTAAAAAATCAATATCGTCAAAATATTTTCCATAAGCCTCGCGCAATGAATTGTAATGTGCATAAACTCCAAAATAAGGAGTATATGCGTGAGCTGGCCCAAAAACCAAATTTAAATCAACACATATTTTTGCAATTTCTTCCGCACTTAAACTTAACCAGGGTCTACCATCCCTAGGGCCATCCATATGCTTACAAAAAGGGCTTATTTTTTCTCTAAATAAACTTATTGATTTTTTATCTGGAAACAAAATCAAATGATGAGTCCTATCTTTTGCCTGAACTTCAGTAGACAAAATAAAATATACTCTTTTTTCACCAAATTGTGTTTTAATATCATAAAAATAATTTTCATTTTCGCATTGTAATTTTGAAAATACATCCTCGGACCATGATTTATGTGTCAGATCTCCTAATGGATTTATATGTAAACCTTTATAACTACCCATTTCGCTTATTTTTTCAACACACAAATTTTTACTCGTACCGCCTGCATACGGACCATGTATATGTAAATCAACATTATAAGTTTGCATAATATCACTTATCTCTATTTTCAGACAATAACATCCAAATATAATAAAACAATATAAATAATAAAAAGAAACCTATTTTAAACAAAATAGTATGCAAAATATTTACTAAATATATATTTACATTTGACAACAACCAAATCATTGTTAAGATCCGAATCAAATTAAAAAATAGAAACAAAAATATTAAAATGAAAAAACCATAGATTTTATATTTAAATTTAATAATTAAATTTGCAAATATTAATGCAAGAAAAACGCATAATTCAAATAAACCTGTACATACATCCAAAATATTTATTGTCATATCATTTATTTGCAAACCATAATTTAGCCCGTTATAAAAAATATTATTTTCAATACCATTATTTAATAATATTTTTGATGTTAAAGCAGAATAACTATAAGATAAATTTATTGGTTTAGTTATTAACCAAAAACACAACAATAATAACAAGAATAATATTAAAAATGCACCAAAATGATATTTTTTGTCTGATTTTATTTTTAGGTTTAAATTCTCAAAAAAGGAGGATCTCTTATTCAAGATAATCACATCTCTAAATCTGATTTTATTAGTTTTATTTTTTCTTTGGCACCTTGTTCGCCAGCTAAAATATAACTTTTTGCCATACTTGGACTAAACATATCTTTAACTGTTTTGTATTTTGGTTTAATTATAATTTTATTTTGAATTTTGTCTAAAGTTAATTCAGTCATAGCATTCTCAAAAATATTATATGTTCTTTGTAATATTTTTAGATAGCTTGGAGAACCATCAAATTTTTTAAAATAAGGATAATGTAAATCTATACCTACCAAAACATCCATTTTCTTTTTTTGTAAATAATCTAAAGGTACTGGATCTAAATAACCTCCATCGCAAAACCATTTACCCCAATAAAAAACTGGGCTAAATATTCCAGGAACAGACATACTGGCCATTACTGCTGTTTTTAAACTACCTTTGTTTAAATAAACAGTTTTACCAGATTCTAAATCTAAAGCAGTACAACAAAATGGAATCTTACAGTCACTAAATTTCTTTTCACCAAAGAGTTCTTCAAAAAATAATTCTATTTTTTGCATTTGTTGTTTGTGTTCTAAAACAGTACTTATTCCAAATAATTTGAATTGGTTGTCAGATATAAATGAGAATGCATCTTCTTCTAATTTTTTTAAATCTTTAAATAATGCATAATGTGCACCTACAATTGCGCCTATGCTCGAACCAGTTATATGTGCAATAGGAATTTTATTTTTTTCAAATACTTTTAATACGCCTAAATGTGCCATACCTAAAGGTCCGCCACCACCTAATGCCAACCCTAATTTTTTATTTTTATGAGCCATATCATCACTCAAATAACCCAAATCTGCATTTTCCAATTTGCATAGATTTTTTAATATTTAATAATTGAACTGTTTCTTCTTTTGGACATAAGAAAAATATTTTACTGTTGTTCCACGAAAAAATTAATATCCATTCTTTTCCTTTCGATTCATTTTCTGTTTGTGTCAACCACTCAGTAATTCTACTTTTTGGATTCACTAATTCAAAAAGTGTTATTGGCGCTTTTGTTTTTTTACATTCAACAACTAAATCTTTGTATTTTGAATCTTCTGTAAATATATCTCCAAAGAATCTTTTATCTTCACTTTTATTTATTGTTGAAAAAGCACCACTCATGGGCACGCGTTTCCATTCAGAACTAGTCAAATCTTTTAATATCTTAACGACCTGTCTTTCAAAACCTTTTCCTTTCTGAATACTATTTACCATAATTATCACTAAAATTATTCAAGATTTTCTTCCTATTTTTGTATATAATTCTTTTTTAGTTAATTCTATTATTATTGGCCTACCATGTGGGCAAGTATAGGGATTTTTTGTTGTAAATAAATTGTCTACAATTTTTTTCATTTCAAATATCCCTAACACGGTATCTGCTTTCACAGAACTTTTACACGAAATACTTGTTAAAATACTAACTCGCAAGTTATTTATCAAGTTATCTGTTTTTAGTTTGCTTTCCGATTCAATATTATTGCATAAATCTAGAATCATTTCTTGTAGTTCATGTTTATCTGGAATTCTTCCTAAAACAACAGGTATTTGTCTAATTAATAATTGGCCAGGTAGAACAGTTAAATCAAAACCAAATGTTTTAAATATATTTTTGTGTTCTGATACTAATTCTAAATAAGAGTCATCAATAGTTAATGATAATGGCAAAACTAATTGTTGCATCTTTATTGATTTAGAACTGTCAAAATCATTCAAAAGTTTTTCAAAATTATATCTTTCTTCCGCAACATGTTGATCAATTAATAATAATGATTCATTAAAATCTTCAACCAAAATAAATGTGTTGTTATATTGACCAATTATTTTATATTTCTTTTCACTTTGATATTTTTCATGATTATTTATACTTGAATTTACAAAATTTAAATTTGTTTGTCTATTAGAATCTGGAATAATATTTATACTTTTAATATCAGTTACAAATTCATTTATTGAATTCTCAGAATATTCTTTGTCAAGTAAAGAAATAATTTTTGTTTTTCTTTCTTGATTTTGGATATCTGAATTATCAAAACCTTTTTCAAGAGTGTTTTTTAATGCATCGTAAACAGGATAAAAAAATGTATTATCATCTTTTACACGAACTTCCAATTTTTGTGGATGAACATTTACATCAAATATTTTGGGCGATAATTCTAAAAAAACAAATACATTTGGTTTTTTTGATTTTGGAATTTTATTTTCAAATGCTTTGTGTATTGCAAAAGAAATTGTTTTATTAATTATGGGCCGATTATTTATGTAAAACCATTGTTTTGCATCACTACTTGAAGAAAAAACATCAGTAGGATTAGTAAAATATATCTCTGATCTTACAATAGGATCTTTGTGCATAGCAGGAAATACATCTAAACCCAAAACGTCTTTTATTCTTTGTTTTTGATCATTACACGCAACATAATCAAAAACTAATCTTGTATCATTATAGAACTTGAATGTGACTAGTTTATTAGAAATAGCAATTGTTTTTAACCAATCAGAAATTCTCTTTAATTCATAGGAATCACTTTTCAAAAATTTCTGTCTTGCAGGAATATTATAAAATAAATTGTACACATTTATTGTAGTACCTATAAATTTTGTATCTGGTACGAAGCTTTTTTGTTTTCCGTTTTCCAAAACTAATTTGTATGAGAATTGTGAATTTTTTGTACCAGAAATAATCTCCATCTTTGAAACTTCTGCAACTGTTGCTAAAGCCTCTCCTCTGAAACCATAACTGAATATATTGTATATATCTTCTATTTTTCGTATTTTTGATGTTGCGTGTCTTAAGGTACAAAGAAGAACATCTTCTTTATCCATACCTTGACCATTATCAATAACAGAAATTTGTTTTTTTCCTGCATCTTTTACTTTGACTATAATTTCTGTTGCGCCAGCATCCAAAGAATTTTCAACTAATTCTTTTACTACGCTACAAGGCCTTTCAATTACTTCTCCTGCAGCAATCTTAGTAATTGTTGAATCATCTAATAATACTATTTTTGGCATAAATATCCTTTTTATTAAAAACTAACTTGTCTGTTTGATGCTCTTGATAGTAAATCTTTAGTTACAGGATCTCCTGCTAATTGATTTAACATTTTTGCAATTCTTATTGCATCGCTATTTCCAGTTACTGCTTGTGCATGAACAATTTCCGCAATAGCTCTTTGAATTTTTAGGTCTTTTGACGCAGTAAAAATACCGTATAAAGTACTAGGTAATCTTTTACTTCTAGCTAATATATCATCATCAGACATTTTATCTCTTAAATCTTCCAACGTATCCATTAATGTATCGAAATTTATCTTTCTTGCTAAATAATCTCTGTGCATTTGCACTAATGACTCTTCAACATTTTTTCTATGATCTTGATTTTGTGTTTGTTCTGTTCTTACTGCTAAAGGCGCTCTTCTTTCAACCATCGGCTGTTCAGCTTCTTCTTTAACAAATACTTTTTTTAATCCTGAAAATAAACCCATACTAATTCCCCCAAATAAATACTAAAATAATTTTCTCTGTTGTATTAAAACAGTTTCATTATTAATATAATCATCTTTTGAATCTTTAAATTCTTTTGCAAAGTTTTCTATATTATCCACATTATCTGTAACTATTGTTTTCTTATCTATATTTTGTTCTATTTCTCTTGCGCGATCTATCACATCCTGCGGAAGCCCTGCTAATTTTGCAACCGCAATACCATAACTTTTGTCAATTCCTCCTTCTTCTACTTTTCTTAAAAAAATCAAATTACCGTCAATTTCTTTAGCAGAAATATGATAATTCTTTACTCCTGAATACTTAGAATCTAATTGTATTAATTGATGATAGTGTGTTGCAAATAATGTTTTTGCATTTATTTTTTGATAAATATACTCTAATACCGCCCACGCTATACTCATACCATCATAAGTTGATGTGCCTCGACCCAATTCATCTAATATAATAAAACTGTTTTTTGTTGCGTTATTTAATATGTTTGCAGTTTCAACCATTTCTACCATAAATGTACTCAATCCCAAAGCTAAATTATCGCTCGCACCAATTCGTGTAAATATTCTATCAAAAATACAAATATCGCTTGAATCACAAGGAACATAACTACCAATATGACTTAAAAGAATTATTATTGCATTTTGTCTCAAATATGTAGATTTGCCGGCCATATTTGGGCCTGTAATTATATGAATACTTTGATTATCATCTAAAAATAAATCGTTAGGTATAAATCTTGCAGAATCTATATTCTCAATGACTGGGTGCCTACCATTTTTAATATACACTTTGTTCTCTGTATTTATTTTTGGTTTAACATAATTATTTTTTATACTTGCTATTGCCAACGAATTAAAAAAATCAATATTTGCAATAGATTTTGCAATATCATACACTTCAGGGATTACGGTTTTTACTTCTTCGATTAACTTTTGAAATAATTCTAATTCTAAATTTCTTGCTTTTTCTTCAGAACCTAAAACAGAATTTTCGATATTTTTGAGTTCTTCAGTTATAACTCGTTCATTGTTTGCCAAAGTTTGTTTTCTAACAAAATATGCAGGTAAATTATTTGATTGTGATTTTGGCAATTCAAAAAAGAAACCAAATATTTTATTATAACCTACCCTCAATGTTTTTATTCCTGTTTTTTCTCTTTCAGTTTCTTCTATTTTCAATAAAATATCTTTTACATTTTTTTTAATATCTAATAATTCGTCTAATTCTTTGTTAAAATTTCTTTTTATAAAATTACCTTCGCGATAATTTGCGGGGCAATCATCAATAATTGCACAATCTATAATATTTATTGACTCTTTCAGCTCTTTACTCAAATCAAACTCAAGATCTTTTAAATTTAATTGCAAGATCTGATTTTGTAAAGGTATAATTGCCAAAACGCTTTGTTTTAGAGCAACTAAATCTCGGGGGCTTGCATTACCAAACATTATTTTTGAAGATATTCGTTCTATATCGCCGATTTCTGATAATTTTTGTTGTAAATCAAAATATTCTTTTGTATTTAATATATTTTCAACAGTATCTAATCTATATTCTATTTCGTCTTTTACTTTTAGTGGCAAAACAAGATTTTTCTTTAACAAACGAGACCCCATAGGTGTTTTAGTGTAATCAATTACATTTAATAATGTGTTTTTGTTTGAGCCATCTAAATTTTGTAATACTTCTAAATTTTTTATTGTATGTGCATCCAACACCAAATATTTTTCTTTGTTAAAAAAATGTATTTTTGATACATTATTTAATTTTGATTTGTGTGTGTATTCAATATATTGTAACAAAGAACCAATTGCGCCAATAATTTCAGTATGATTTTCTAAATCAAATGATTTTAAAGAAAGGATTTTGAAAACATCTTTTATTTTTTCTTCACCAAAATCTTTATTATAATAAATAAATGGTTGTTCTGATATTTTTGCAGTTAATACTTTTGATATTGCATCTTTTAAAAATGAATCAAAAGAGTCAGGAATAAGAATTTCACTAGGATTTATTTTAATTAAATCAGTAATTATTGAATTGTCATTGCTTTCAAATACAAAAAATTCAGCAGTAGATATGTCTAAAAAAGCAATACCTATTTTTTCATCTTTGTATATAGATAACAAATAATTATTTGTTTTAGAATCTAAAAAATCATCTTCAATAATTGTTCCAGGAGTTACTGTTCTCACTACTTCTCTTTTAACAACCCTCCCTTTTGCTAATTTGGGGTCTTCCATTTGTTCAATAATTGTTACTGTTTTGCCTGCGTTAACTAATTTTTTTAAATAAGTATTTAGGGCATGAAATGGAACTCCTGCCAAAGGAATATTTGATTTTTTGCCTCTTTTTGTCAATGTTATATTCAAAGTTTCAGAAACTACTTTAGCATCTTCAAAAAAGCACTCATAAAAATCACCCATCCTAAACAACAGTACAGAATTAGGATACTCTTTCTTTATGTTTAAAAATTGCTTCAAAGCAGGAGTTAATTCTTCAGTCATAAAATCGCCATATAAAACATAATATCTGTGGCCATTGGCTTTTTCTTTTACAATTGTCAAAAGATTTTCTTTTGGCTAAAGAAAGTGTAGAAGATTGGAAATCTGAGATTTCAAATCTTTTACAAAGTGTCTCAAACTATAAGTTAGAGGCACAATCTGTTGACGCTTTTGGCAAACTTAGGCTTTTTTAAAAAGCCTAGCTTTATAAATCCTTATATATAAAAAATATATAACTACTTTTTTAAGGTAACTGCCAAGGTTTAATAATTTAGAGGGAAACAATATTTAAGGTGTTATTATGTCATTTACAAAAAGATTTAAGGAAACTATGAAAAAAATAGTTTCAAAAACTAAAGATAAAGATTACGATTACAGACAGACTTATCAAAAAAGACTAATGGATTTCAGAAAATTAAAAAATACAGTTACTAAAACCGAAAATCCAATAAATTTAGTTAGAGCAAAAACATTAGGTTATAAAGCAAAGAAAGGTATATTCACAGTAGTAGTAAGAACTAGACGTGGTGGTGGATTATACAGACCAGAAAACAATGCAAGAAGACCTAAAAGAAAAGGATTCACTAAATTAACTAGAAATATTAGTATTAGAAGAATTTGTGAATTAAGAGCTAGCGACAAATACCCTAACTGCGAAGTATTAAATAGTTACGCAGTAGGCGAAGACGGAAAATACAAATATTTTGAAGTAATCATGGTATCAAAAAATCAACCTGAAGTTGCAAAAGATAAAACTTTGAAGAATATAATAAACAAGCACGGAAGAGCAGAAAGAGGCTTAACAAGTGCAGGTAAGAAAAACAGAGGTTTACGAAAAATCAGAGAAAGAACAAGAAAGTAAGGCTAAAAACCTTTCTCTTCTTTTATTTTTATGGAAAATACTTATTTTTACAAATATAATAATAAAGAATTTGTTTTTGCATCTAATTATTCTAAAATAGGAAACAAATCTGATTCAATAATTATATTTAAAACCATTGATGATGCAAAAATATATTCTAAAGTTCAAAACAACTTTGGATGCGGAGTAATGTCAAATAGCCCGGATGTATTATCTTTTTGGACAAATAAGAAAATTGATTTTATTATTAATCCGTTTGACTTCAAAGGAAAAGGTTTTGATAAAAAAATATTTTCATTAATAAAACAAAATAATATTTTGCCAGTTATTTTACTCGGAAAAATAATAAATTCTGACAAAGATAAGCAAATACAAATATTCAAGCATTTAATTGCATTTAATAAATTATGTGTTGAGTTTAAATTGCCTATTGCAATATTATATAACAATCAAAATGTTGCAAATGCATTCTATTCTTTAATGGGATATAATGATAAGCAAGCAGAAAGATTTCTAAAGAGGTATAATGATGTCTTCGAATAAGAAAAGAATCAAAGCATTACCAAAAAGCATGAGAGAATCCAAAAGATATTTTTTGTTGGGTTGTAATTCAAATGAATTAAAACAACTAAAGGATAGTTTTTTTTATTTGTACGGTGCATTAAAATATGCCGAGTCTGGTTTTGCAATCAAACAAGAAAAAAAAATGATTGTGAAAATAAATATGGAATTTGAAAAAGAATTTATTTTTTGTGTGGATTATTGCAACAAAACTAACAATACACTAATAAAAATAATTAAAGAGTCGGGTACATTAGAATCATTAGAGTGATCAAATGCAGAAAAAATATCTAGATATAGCTAAAAATAGAAAATCAGAACTAATTAATATATTACAAAAATCAAAAGATATTAAATTAAAAAATAGCTGTGTAAAACAAATAATAAACATTTCAGAAAAATTTAATCTGCGAAAAACAAAAATTGAAAAGGAGCTCTATTGCAAATATTGTAAAACTGCGCATTTAAAACCAAAAATAAGAATCAAAAGAATTCAGAAAAATAAAAAAAGTATTTTACAAAAAATAATTATTTGTGATAATTGTGGCAAGCAACAGAAAATTAATTTATAAAAATTATGAGATTTGGTTTTTAGTATTAATTGTTTTTATAGCATTACTCTTGCTTTTTGTTTTGGTGCGACCACAAAGCAAACAAATATACGAATTAAAAAAATTAGATAATGGAAATTACAATATTACTGGATATATATCGAATTTAAAAGTAGATGGCAATTATACTAAATTTAGATTAAATGATTCTACTGATTCTATAAATATATATGCAAACTATACTATTACTGATTTATACGATGGAAAACTAACAACAATAATTTGTAATTTGCAAACTAATCAATATGGGAAAAGTTGTTATATAATAGATTAAAAATTAAAAAGAAAAATAAGTTTGATTTAAACTTATTTTATATTTGTTCTTATTTACTTTTTAGGGAATAATAAGAACAATGCAACTAATACTAATACAATTATTATTGGGTTTATTCCACCTAAAGAACCTAATATTGAGCTAGTTGTTGCTGTTTTTGCAGCTCCTGCAATAATAGGCACAGTTTGTATTGGCGCAACATTTGATGTGCTATTTGATGGAGTTGTTTTTATTGCATACATTAATGCGGCGATAATAACAGCAATAATTATCCAAAATGCGCCTGCGCCTATTCGTGCGGGCCATTTGCTTTTCTTAGGTGCCTCTACAGGCCTAGTGTCTTTATCTGTATTAGTATCTTTATCAGCCTTATCTCCATCTACTGGTTTTTTATCTCTTTCATCTAAAATCTTTTTCAAACCCTCTTCTGTTAAAAATCCTGCATCTTTCATAGCTTGTATTAATTTAGGGTTATTATCTTCAACTGCTTGACCAACAATTGTTTTCAAAAGACCCTCAAACACATCGCTACTAAAATATTGTTTTAATTCTTCTAATTTATCCATTACTTCTTTTGTATTTTTTTTGCCTTGCACAAAAACTTCCCACAATCGATCTAAGATTTCTTCTTTATTTTCTTCTCCTCTTTGTGCTAAATCAACTAATGCATCTTGAAGCATATCCATTATTTCTTCTTTATTGCTATAATTATCTATTAATAAGTCTCTGTAATATTCTTCCATCTGACTCAATAATTTATCTGTGTTTGCAATACCTTTAGATTCTAGATCTGCAATTAGATTTTCTAATTTATCAAATCTTGATTTCATATCTTTTAAATCAGGATATTTTTTATCAAATTCAGCCATGATTGCATCTATTAAATCAGTTTGATGTGCTTTAAATGCTTCCAAACAAGCATCTTTTATTATTTTTGAAAATGCATCAGAATGTAAAAAACCATCTAACTCATTTAACATATCTACTATCTTTGCAAATTCAATTTCTTGTCCAGTTTTTATCTTTTCTATTTCATCATAGATTTCCAATAATTTAGATTTTATTTCTTTAACATCTTTTGCATTTTGTTTTTTCATATCGTATAACACTTGATCAATATAATCAAATCTTGCCCTAATTTGTTTTAGTATTGGGTATTCTTCATCAAATCTTTTTATTATTGCAACAATTAATTCTTTTTGATTTAATTTAAATGATGCTGTTACAATTATTTTTAAGAACTCCCCGAATGCTTCTAATGCTTCTGGTTTTAATCTTGAACTCAATTCATCTAATTTTCTATTTAAAGCAGAGAATTCTTTTCTATTTGCTTCAAATCCTAAATCCATTAATCGTTTTAATTCTTCAATATCTTCTTTTGTTGCGCCTAATTCGGCTAACCCGTCAATAGCGGTATCAACATCTTCAGGAACATTTTTATTTCTTCTTCTCATCATATCTGTTCTTCTTTGATTTTCTGCTTCTTCAGCATCTCTTGTTGCTTCATCTGTATTTTCAACTATTCTTCTTCTTTCTTCTTCTGCTCTTGATCGCTCTTCAGGAGTTGGTACTTCTACTCTTATTTCTGAACCTGTTTTATCTCTAACAGCTAAAGGGTATTCTTTATCTCCTTTATATTTTTCTATAGGATAATTTCGTCCACCTTGTTCTGCAGGACGTCTAGGCCCTTTTCCACCTTTGTTAGCATCAATTAATTCGTGGCCTTCGCTATCACCAGGCAAAATTAATTCTGGTTTTCTTGTTTCTAAGACTCTAATCATCATTGCTTTTGCTTTAATTGGGTCTCTTTTATAAAAATCTGCAAACATTCTTGTCATACCAGCTAATTTTGTAATGTCATATTTTTTGCTCAATGCAAGTTCTCTAAATCTACTTAATAAATTATTTAATTCTGCATCTCTTTCTCTAACGGCTAAAGGGTAATCTCTATCTCTTGCTTGCTCTTCTTGGGCTGCTTTTTCTTTTCTTCTTTTTTCCCACATTTCATTTTTTTCATTTTCTATTTGAGATTGTTCGTCTGCTTGTCTCTTTATTTCTTGTAATCTTTCTCTTCGTGCTCTATCTGAACTTGCATCTGTATTCATTTTTGATCTATCTAATTCGTCAATCTCGCCCATTTCTCTTCTATTTGATTCTTTTTGTTTAGCACGAACATATGTGTCTGAATTATAAAATTCTTCTAAAATTCGTAATCTTTTTTCTAAACCTATCTTTTCTAATTTTGCAGCTCTAACTCTTTCAGGATTTTTTGACGACCTTATAATGACCCCTAATCTAGTAATTCCATTTAACCCTTGTTTTATTGTTGTTTCTAAGACATCTTGGGGCCATCTTTGAGCGTGATAACGAAGATCTGCTTCAGTCATAGATATTATTCGTTTTTCTTTAGCCCTCGCAAATTCTCTTCTTATTGATCTTTTATCAAGAGCGATCTTTTCGCTTCTAGGTCTTAATTCTGTTCCTCTAAAGTATTTTGGTTTCTTTGATAATTCTCTTGGTCCCTTTACAGCCATTTAATCCACCTAAAAATATTAATTATTAATTTCACATTAATTATAATGTATATATTTATATATGATAATGAAAAGTATATAAATACTTCTTTATTTTAATCATTTTTTGAGTATAACAATAAACCATCAATAATTATTTTGAGATTCATCATAATTATGATGTCTTGCTTTTCCCCCTTTCCCCAAAATAAACAAAATAAAAACTATAACTAATACAATTATCAAAGGACTTCCTAAAGCATCAGTCATACTTGATCGAGTCAAATAAACCAATAGGAATATCCCTAATATAATAAAAATCAATACTCTTGCAATAGGGGTCTGCATGAATTCAACTAATGCCTTGAATCTACCTATGCGCTTTCCTTTTTCTTCTTCTTTTTCTTTAAGCATTTCTTCATCAATGTTCCTTTCGCCACGCACTCTTAATCTATCGGCCTCATCTTTCTTCTGAATAGCAGGAGCATCATATGTGGGCCCAGAATCATCTTCTACTTCTAATTTTTTTTGTTTTGTTCTTTCTTTTTTTTGTACTTTCTTTTGATTTTGTGAAATAACTTCATCAGCCATTTTCTTATAATAATTAAATTGTGTTTGAGTTATATTATCTCTACTAAATTCTCTACGCAAAATAGTTAATAATGTTTGATAGCTACCGTGTCTTGTATCAACAATTGATTGTGATTTAATTTGATCTATTAGTGTTTTACAACTTTCATTTAATTCGATATCTTCAGAAATAGGGCTTGCACGACGTTCAGGCTCTTTTACTCGCTTTGTTTCGCGTTCAAAAGTTTTATCAATTTTAGTCCTTGCTCTATTATATATATCCATATTATATCACTAATGACATATAGACTATGTATTTATTTAAATACTTTTTGCTATTTGTATATAACATGGTACACAAATTTAGAGAAATTTTTGCATTGAGTTTTAAGTATTATTTTCAAACACTATACATTTCTATTGGTTTTGGATTGGTTTTGATTGCTTTGTTGAATACATTGGCAGGAGAAAATAGTATTAATTTTAGTTTATATTTTGGAAATCTAACTTACAGCTTTTTGACTTCCTTATCTTTGGTATCTATCATACCAACAATTGTTTTGGCGGCACTAATAAATGCAATATTTTTAACTCTGTTGATTTTTGTTGTTAGAAAACATTTATTACAAGAACATAGAAAAGTGTATGTGCTTGAATTTATTAAAAAACACGCAACATATGTATTTTTGTTTAATATAATACTTTATTTTGTATTGTTAATCATATATTTGCTTTTTGTGGATACAGTAGTTGCATTTTTAATACCTATATTTAGTGCAATAATTTTATTCCTAACATTTTATGTTTGCCAATCAATAGTTATTGATGAAAAACACTACATTTCAAGCATATCATATAGCATACATTTCTTAAAGAATAATATTGGAAAAACATTATTTGTATTATTGATTTTAACATTAATATATTTAATTATAGCATTAATTAGTTTTTACTTTAATTTTGGATTTATTATCACATTAATTTTATACACTGTTTTCTTTTATCCTTTTTCAGAAATATTGAAAACATGCGTTTACTTAACTAAATTTGATATATTCAAAAGTTATTTGTAAAAAAGAATAAATTAAAGAAAGAAAATAAAAAAATAGTTTTATTTTTTCTTTATTACTTTCTCTGGCTTTTTAGTTCTACCTGCCGGCGCAGTTTTACTTTTCGTTCTAACTACTTTTGTTTGAGGTTCTGAATCTTTTGATTCATTGGATTCATTTGATTCTACTTTCTTAGATAATGCTTCTCGAGCTTTTTTATTTGATTCACAATTAGGGTTAATACAGAATTCTATTATATCTTTAGAACGCATAGGTCTCATTTGTATTATTGGTGCTTTACACATTTCACAAGCTTTGTCGGTAAATGCAATGTTGCCTTTTTGTGGCAAAGGATAACTCTGAGTACACTTAGGGTATGCAGAACAACCTACAAATATTTTTCCTAACTTAGAATTTCTTTTTACTAAATTAGATTTACATAGTGGGCATTTACCAACTAAATTTGCTTGTAGTTGTGTTGCTTTAACATTTGTTGATATTTCTTTTTTATTTTTGTATAACTCTTGTAAAATTTCAGACAACATGGTTCTAGAATCATCAACAACTTTTTCTTTTTTTAATTCTCCATTTTCAATACAATTCATTTCTTCTTCTAATTTAGCAGTCATTTCTGGGCTAACAACATGATCAGCATAATCTTGTAATGTTTTAACAACTGTTTTTGCCATTTCACTAGGTTTAATTTGTTTCTTGCCTTCAATATAATTTCTACCATATAATTTTTGCAAAATACTAGGCCTTGTAGATTTAGTACCTAAATTTAATTTTTCCATTAATTTAATCAGCGTGCCTTGTGAGTATCTTGCAGGAGGTTGTGTTTTTTTTGCTAATAAGTCTTTATTGTCTATTATTACAATTTCTTGTACTTTTAATTCTGGCAACACTGCCTCTTTTTGAGAAACATAAGGATAAATCTCTAACCATCCTTTGTCTGCAAAAATTAATCCTCTTGAAACAAATATTTCTGAGTTAGCATCAAAATCAACTGTTGTAACATTTGCTTTTGCATCTTTGTATAATGTTGCTAAAAAATGATCAGTAATTAATTTGAAAACTTTCCATTCTTCTGGACTTAGTTTATCTTTTGGTGCTAATGATACTGGATGAACAGGCGGATGATCTTTTGTTTCTACTCCTTTACTCGGAATAATTTTTGGTAACGCCAATATTTTATTTATTGCATCATTAAAATCAGGACATTTTAAAGCAGTAACAATTTTAACAAAATTTATTCCTATATATGTTTGGTTATCTGTTCTAGGATAACTCACATAACCTTTCATATACAAATGTTCTGCTATTTCCATAGCTTTAACTGCATCTACATTTAGATTCGCAGCAGCCCTTAAAAAATCGGTTGTATTAAAAGGCTCTGGTCTTTTAATTGTTGTTTCTTTTTTATCAATATTTATTACTTTAGCATCTTTACCTATTTTTGCAAATATTTTTTCTGCTTCATCTTTATTTAATATTCTTCCTTTTTTATATTCTGCTTTAAATTTTATTTCATCTTTTTTATCTTTAATATTTTTTTTATCTTTTTGCAATGTTAATTCTATTTCCCAATAAGGACTAGATTTGAAATTATCAATTTCTAATTCTCTTTCAACAACTTTTGCTAATGTTGGACTTTGAACTCTTCCAACACTCAAAAAATCTTTGCCTACTAAACCAGTATTTGTGCTCATAAATCTTGTTAATACTGCGCCCCAATACAAATCTATTTCTCTTCGTGAATCCGCAGCATCAGCTTGCTTTTCATCTAAAGGTTTTGTTGTATTAAAAGCATCGGTTAATTCCTCTCTTGTTATTGCAGAAAAGTAAGCTCTCTCTATTTTTGCTTTTGGATTTTTTTGCAATAAAATATTTACTGCTTCTCTTCCAATTGATTCTCCTTCTCTATCTGCATCTGTTGCAATTATTATTCTTTTTGTTTGAACATCGTTCAAACTTTTTACAATCATTGGCTCAGTTGTTTTGTAAAATATTGCTTTCGCATCGATCATGTTATTTAAATTACCATACCAACTACTATGTTCTTTTTTAAAATCAACATCTGTTATATGACCTTTCAAAGGGATTAAAATAGTCTTGCCTAATTTGTCATGATTAAACTCAAAAACAACTTGGCCTTTATCTCTTTTTTCAGTCATTTTGCCATTCGACAAAATGTATGCAATACTTTGCCCAGCAATAGGTTTTTCTGAAATAATAACACAATCATAAATCATCAATAATCATCTCGAACACAGAAATATTCTCTGTCTAATGTATTAACTATAATATATTTGTAGACTTGATTTTGGTATTGTATTTTTTTCAAATACATTTTTTGTTATTGTTAATATATTAAAATTGTTTACGCCTTGCATTTTTGCAATAGTTTTATCTAAAACATCAAATTGGGAAAAATCTTTTAACAAATATGTGAAAACGATGTTATAATCACCAACTGTTTTGTAAACACAGTTCACAAAATCATTTTCTTGTAATATGGCAATATTTTTATCGATAGCTAAAGAATCACATTTTAATAAAACCAATAATTCTCCTTCAATCCCCAATATCTTATAATCCAATTCTACACTTATTTTTTTAATTATTCCTTTGCTTACTAAGTGTTCAAATCTTTTTTTTACTGCGACATCAGTAATATTTAGATCTCGTGCAATCTCTGAAAAAGAAACTCTTCCAGATTCCATTAATTTAGTTAAAATCTTATAATCGTATTGATCTAAAACTTGCATGTAACCACATCCACACTCAAATAGTTAATATTTTGAATAAAAAGCTTTGATTATATTAAGTAAACAAACAAAAGATATAAAAATCAAATGTTTTTGCTAACATAGTATTTGTCTTCGTAATAACCTAATTTGTAATAATATTCTCTTGCACCCAGGCCCGAAATAACACTTATCTTTTCGTATTTTGCATTCTTTGCAATATTTTCTGCTTCTTTCAAAAGCAATTTTCCAATACCTTGATGTTGACCCAATGAATCTGATTTTTCATTTACTTTTACAATTCTACCATAAACATGTAACTCTCTAACTAAAGCTGAGTTTTTAATTTCCTCAATAAATGGTTTGTAAGGAAATCTTAATCTTAAAAAACCAACAAGCATATCTCTATTTTCTGTTTCATAGGAAATAAAAAATTCTGTTCCTTTTGATGCTTTGTATTTTTCAACAAATATTTTATATTTATACAATTTACTTTTTACAAATCCTAATTGTCTAGCTCTAATCTCTTTTAAATTTATTTTATTTTTTTTACATTCGTTTAAAACAATTTCTCTCATATTTGATAATCTCGGGCCATCAGAAACTCTAGTTATTGGAATATCTCTTTGTATTCGCATAATTCTATTCCAATAAGGTACTTTAGGATATATCTTCAACAAAAAATCTTTGAGATTTTCATCATCATAAGGTTTAAATTTGCCTGCTTTCCACATCTCAAATAATTTTGTATTTGATAAAACCAAACAAGGATAAATTTTTAGCATATCTGGCTTATATTCGTTTTTAGAAAACAATTGAGAAAACATTTTTACATCTTGTTTTGTATTTTGAAACAAACCAGGCATAATATGATACAAAACTTTTAATCCTGAATCCTTTAACATTTGTGTTGCTATTTTTACATCTTTAATAGTGTGCCCTCTGTTTACTTTTTTATAAATTTTATCAGATAATGATTGTACGCCTAACTCTACTCTTGTTGTGCCTAAATTTAACATATTTTCAATATCTTGTTTTGAACAAATATCCGGTCGAGTTTCTAATGTTAATCCTATCGGCCGATAATTACTTTTTTCTACTGTTTTTTTTGCATCATAAAATGTTTTTGTTTTTTTATTACTTAATGAGTCATAAATATTTTTTACAAATTCTTCTTGATATTTTTTATCTTGTGCATTAAATGTTCCGCCCATAATAATTAATTCCACTTTTGAAACATCGTGACCTACATTTTCCAGTTGATGAATTCTATTTTTTACCTGCATACCAGAATCAAAATTATTTGCTATTGCCCTCATAGCCGCAGGCTCAAAACCAGTATAACTTTGTGGAATATTTTGCTCTATTCCTCCAGGGCAATATATACATTTACCATGAGGACATTTACTCGGCTTTGACATTACAGCAATAACGTTCACACCAGAAAGAGATCGCACTTCTTTTACAGTTAAACTATCTTGGATTTTCTTTTTGTCTTTTTTATCAACATAAGGCAAAATTGCTGAATTTAAAGGTATTTTTTTTATATTGTATTTTTGTGCTAAAGAGATTTTCATATTATTGATTTTGTCTATACTAGGATTATTGTTTAAAATATATTCAATTAGTTCTTTTGATAATTTTTCTATAGACATTATTTCACCAATAGTCATAAAGTTTTACAGCAGTTTATATAAATAAAATCATTGCCCAATAAATTAAAATGCTTTGTATTTTGGACTAGGCTAAAAGAGAAATAAAATATACTATTGATGAATAGATACTCATTACAGGGTTTGTAGGGAAATATGATTTTGTAGGTAAAGACAAGAAATCTTTTAATTCTCTTGTGATATTCACTGTGTGTTGGCCTACTTTTCTGTCACCTAAACCCGCAACATTAACATAATATACTAAATCATAATATCCTGGATTTTTTGGAAAGAATTGTGTTTTAAATTCTTTTTTTGTTTTTGGCTCTAATGAAAATTCAACTGGCACAAAAACATCATCAGGAAAATTAGATGTTAATTTACCAGATAATTTTAAATCAGAATTATTTACTAATACAACTGTTGCTTCGCTATTCGCAAAAAACTTTGCTTCACTAGGCATAATTATTAATGCATTTAATGCATCATCTGAATTTAAAACATTGAATGAATTACTTTTTTGTTCTTCTGAACCTTTTAAATGATAATTTACTTTTATCTTACCAGTTTTAGATGTGTTTGAATAAACATCAAAAACATAATATGGGCCAGATGCTTTTAGAGTGCCGCAAGATATTCCTTGGCAATCAACATTATCTACAAAAACTTGTGTACCAGATTCTAATTTTAAGAATCCTACACTAGTATTTAATCCAGGATACATTATTAATGTTTTGCCATCAAATGATCCTGGAATAACAAAATCTAATGCAAAAATCATGCTAGTCAAAGCAAAAATTGCTAAAAATAATCCAAAGAATTTTTTAAATACCATATTTATATAATACGTGTTGTGTTTTTAAACTTTTGCATTATATGTATATTATATATAATAATATATTCTCAGAGGTATCTTTATGGTTACTTTGATTTGTAGTTTAAGCAGAGGAAAAGGAAGTTGGGGCCACGTAACAAGATTAATAAGTGATACTGATTGGGATAAAATTGTTTTAATTACAAATGATTGGTGTAAACAAAACTTTAGTCCAACAAAAGAAGTATCTTGGGTATTAATTAATAGAAACATGGGTTTTGAATTAATGAAAAAAACAATTAAAGATAAATTGCCTAAGGCCAAGGATGTTGCTTTGAATATGATTTCTGGCGATGGCAAAGAACATATGGCTACTTTACAAGCAGTTAGAGAATTATATCCTAATTACAAATTAACAATATTAACAAAAGAAGGCTTGAAATATTATTAATACAATTAATTAACAAATTTTCCATCTTTTAAATTTTTGATAACTACTTTTTTTACAACATCTCCATTTTCATCAAATCTTATTTTTCCTTCTACACCCTCATAATTTACAGTTAATAAATAATTTTTTATACATTGTGTGTTTTCAAAACTATTGCAAAAAATTACTGCATCTTTAATTAAATAAATTGCATCATATGCGTTTGCAGAAAATATACTTGGATCTTCATTATATTTTAATTTGTATTTTGCAATAAAATCATTTGCAATTTTATTTTCATAATTAAAATCCGGCAAAGTAATATACAAATTATTATAATCTTTTGTTAAATCATAAAATTCTTTTGAATCTAAAACAGGCGTACCTAAAATTAATGGAAAATAATTATTCTCTATCATTTGCTTTACTATCTGACTCCCATCTTGTCCACTAGTAGCAGATAAATATATATTTTTATACTTTTTATCTTTTAGTTTGGTAATTAATGAAGAAAACTCTTTTTCATCACTATTGTAGTTCTCTAAATTACAAATAATATTCTTGTCTTTACAATAAACTAGAAAATTGTTGGCGTAAGACAATCCATTTGTTGCGTTTGCTGCCAAAATCAAAATATTATTAATATTTTTATCTATAAAAAAATCTAGTGCTTGTTTTGCATGTATCCTTGAAGTTTCTCTAGTTCTAAAAACAAAATCCTCTTTTGATATTTCATCAGAACTTGAAATGGTATTAAATAATAACACTTGTTTTTCATTTATTATTGGCATTACTGCCAAAACCTCTGATGATAAAACTAAACCTGAAATTATTTTTATATTTTTTGTATCTATAAAGTTTTGTACGATATTTATTGCTTCTTTGTTATCTCCTTTTGTATCTTCATAAATTAAATTTATTTTAATTTTGCTCTGAACATTAATTTCCTCTGCGGCCAAATCAAAACCATTTTTTATTTTATCTCCAAAAGACGCCATTTTTCCTGTTAATGCTAATGGTACGCCAATATTAATTATTTGTGTATTTGAATTTAAAATATAATTAGGTGTTGTTTTGTATATTCCTAAAATTAACAATAAAACAAAGATTATAGCTAATATTAATATTATTATTGGTTTGCTGATCATTGAATCACCAATAAAATATTTATCTACAAGAGCAATATATTGTTTTGTTGTAAAATCTTTACGACAGTTTATAAATATATGGACCCCATAATAATTATGGTTGATATTATAGATCAATTGAAAAAATTTGGGTTATCTGAGAAGGAAGCAAAAATATATGTTGCTAATTTATCTTTAGGTGATGCAACTGCAAATGACATATCATTAAAAAGTAATTTGCCAAGAACACTAACGTATGATATATTAGAAAGACTTATAGATCAAGGATTAATATCATATTCAAAGTTAGATAATAAAAAATATTTTAGGGCATCTGATCCAAAAGAACTTATAAGAATTGCAAAAGAAAAAGAAAATGCAATTGAAAGTGTTTTTTCCCAATTAGAAACTTTACATAAAACCAAGGGAACAAAAAGACCAAAAATAGAAATATTTGAGGGTTCCGAAGGACTAAAAGCAGTGATGAATGATATTCTTAAAAGCCATGTAAAAGAATTTTTATCTTTTGGTAGCTCTAGATCTTCTTATGAAATAATTCCTGTTTTTATGGAACATTGGCACCAAGAACGGATTAAAAAAAGAATGATTATGAAAATAATTTATAACAATACAGATGATGTAAAGCGAAAGATCGTGCAATTTCCTAAATCGATGCAATATGTAAATTATAAATTTATGCCAATTACTAATGTATCTCCGGCAGCAACACTAGTTTATGCAAACAAAGTGGTTTTGCAATCTTGGACAAAGGAGCCATTTGCAGTAGTAATAGAAAACGAAGAGTTTGCAAACAACTATAAAAAATATTTTGAACAATTATGGAATGTTGCTAAAAAACCATAACTATTTTGTTGTTTTGAATTTTTCAATATTATCTACAATCAATTTCTTACATAATACAAATTCCTTTTTCTTAACAAAGAATCCTGCTGCAACAGAATGCCCTCCACCAAATACTGATTTACATTTTGTTTTCAAAAAATCAATTAGCTTTACTAAATCATATTTTTGACTTCTGCATGAAACATTATATCCTTTTTCTTTTTTGTTTTGAAAGAAAATAAATGAACTCTTTCCAGGATATACAGACCTAATTCTTATATTTAATGTATTTTTATATGGTCGATCTTTTTCTTTCAAATAAACTAAATTTAAATCTTTTACTTGTTCAATTTCTTCAAATATTTTAATCAATACTTTATTTGCTCTTTTATTAAATGCATTTAATTTGTCCCAAAATGCTTGTGGCAAAATAACAATTGATTTTAGATCTTTATCTGTATCATAAAATAATCTATCAAAAACAAATTGTGTTCCAAATTCATCATCATATAATTGATAGGTAATAAAAACTAATTCGTAATTTGCAGGATTTATATATCCTCCATTAACAAAGTATTCTGTATCTTCTTTTGAGATATTTAAATAGGGCAAAGAGCCTATTGGGAACCAATCATACATAGATGCAACAAATGCTATTTTTTGTAATATTAAATCTTCGCCAAACATTAATCTATATAAACAATAAGTTAATGCTGCAGAACAACAATTTTGTTTTGTTTTCATTTCGTCATCATACATCGGATTAATAACCAAATTCACTTTTGTATCAACTTTGTGATGATCTAAAACACAAATATAACTATTTGATAAAAATGAACAATCATCTAATGAAAAATCTATTAAAAAAATGTATTTATATTGTTGCAATTCTTTTTGTTTTTCTTTGTCCTCTTTTATTAGGCCTCTGAAATCATGTTCAGGAAATAAAGTAAAGAAATCTTTTTTGTATTCCAACCCTAACTTTACCAATATTTTGGCAAATATTGCTGATGCAGGAATACCATCACCATCATTATCTCCAATTATCAATATCTTTTCGCCTTTCTTGATGTTCTTTAATACTTTTGCTAATTCTTCAAATTTTTCTCGCATAGGAATGTAATCTTTATTATACTCTTCAACCATAAATATCACTCAAAAATCATTTTGTACTTAATATACCATAAGCATAGCTAGCTGCTTGGTTTGCCCTCAAAGGTTCAGAACTTCCTGGGCCTAATTTAACTGTTTTGTTACAAGAATCTAAAGTTTCCTTCAGCAATCCTCGATTCTCATTTCCAAATAGTAACATTATTTTGTTTTCTTTTATCGTCAATAAAGAACTTTCAGATTCTTTTGCCCATAATGAGAAACCAATCAAATAATAATCTTTGATTTCCTGCAAATCTGGAATTATAGTGTAATTAATTTTGTTTGATTTGAATATTTTTTTTGCATCATTAATTGCTTTTGTTGTATCTACATTTGTTTTAAAATATATTTTACAATTTAATGCAACACCCAAACGCAAAAAATCAGCAATCTCTTGTGAATTTGTACTGTTTTCTAAAAGAAGGGCGATCTCTTTTTGAGATTCTTGTCCAACATTTTGTGTTATTATTTTTCCTAGCCTACAATAAACGTTTTTTCCTCTTTGCTTTGCTTCCAAATATAATGTAATTCCTTTTTCATCAAATTTATTTTTTCTTAAAAATCGATCTTCGATTGCTTTTGCATGAAATGATAAATTCTTTTTTATTTTTGCATTTATTTTTTTTATTTTATATTTAGCAATATGATCTACAATATCTGAAATATTATTTACAATAAATTCATTATATAATTCAATTACTTGCGAAGTACCAATAAAAAAATCTGGTTTTTTATCAAATAATAAATTTGTGTAATTCCAAGAATCAACTTTATAATCTATTTTTTTCTTTTTTAAATCAAAAAATATTTTTTGCATTTCATCATTAGAAATATTTCTATTTGTCGTAACCAAAAACATTTTTTATCACTCAGTAATATAAAAAGGCAGCAATACCAGATATATTATCTAATATAGTTCCTGGCTCACTATCTGAATTTATTATATGATATTCGATTTTTCCATCTTCAAATCTCAATAATAAATTTTTTATTTCGTTATAATTTTCATGAAAGAATTTATCAGTAATCATTACGTGTTTTAATGCATTTCTGTCTAGTGCTTCTTTTATTGGAATTAGCCCATAGGTTACTGGCTTATCTTTAGATATATGTAATAAAAATTCATTAATCAAATCAGAATCTCTTTGAACAGTTAAATTTGATATTACTTTCTTTACCTGCCCCCCGGATATTAATTCTCTTATACCTGATATTCCTGGTGAAGCGGCATTGGTAAAAATAAATTTATTTTGTAAATTTTTAGCTATTTTATCAATAATATACTTTTGAAAATATTCTTTTTCGAATCCTGGTCCGCCAATTATTGCTTTATCAAAATTTTCATTATTTAATACTTTCAAAATAGATTCAAAATACAATTCTCTTGATTCACTTCTTTGATTTCCTTCTCTTTTACCAGATCCTTTGAAAGTAATTTCAGTAATTATTTTATATTGCGAATCATTTAACTTTGCTACAACACAAGAATCATCGTCTAAAACTAATAAATATATTGAATTATTTGTTTGTGTTTCAATTGCTTTATTTAATAATTTTTTCTGAAAATCAAGAAGAATATTTTTTTTGATATTTATTTTGTCTCCTTTTGCAACATCAAAACTATGGTGCTCGCCAATATTAACATATTGCTCAGGATGACCAGATTCTATTATACCGATTATCTTTAGATTTTGTAAATGAACATCTAATTTTGTGTTTTTAACATTTAAATTTATAAAAACAGATTTTTTTTCAGAGTCTGTTGAATTTTGAATTCTAAATCGTCTTGTTGTCTGGCAACCAACAACATCTCCTTCAGAAATAAAAAGACTTAAAACCCATAAATCATCTAGATTATCTACCCCTAATTCAAAAAACAAGTCTTTAAAATTCTTTTTATATACTTTCATACTATATAATATATTCATAATTTATATAAGTCTTTGTGGTGTTATGTACAAGAAACGTATTGCGATAATTGATAAC
>Ga0172371_10002619_pt1 | contig 28452 bp, 24 predicted proteins | sample Lak12m_FD_114543 | JGI IMG/M metagenome (GOLD analysis project Ga0172371, IMG submission 114543) | Freshwater microbial communities from Kabuno Bay, South-Kivu, Congo - kab_022012_12m | ecosystem: Environmental > Aquatic > Freshwater > Lake | place: Democratic Republic of the Congo: South-Kivu...
AGAAGACCGGCGTCTTCATCGGTGCGTACGCCGTCAACCCGGTCAACGACGAGCGCATCCCCATCTGGATCAGCGACTACGTGCTGATGGGCTACGGCACCGGTGCCATCATGGCGGTGCCGGGCCACGACGAGCGCGACTTCGCGTTCGCCACGAAGTTCGAGCTGCCGATCGTGGAGGTCATCGCGGCGCCGGCCGCCGACGGCAGCGGCGGCGCGCCGCAGGGTACGCTCGCCGAGGCCTACGCCGGCGACGGCTTCATGGTCAACTCCGGCCGCTTCGACGGTCTGGCGGCGCCGGGCGAGGCCTTCGACGCCATCGTCGACTGGCTGGGCGAGCGCGGTCTGGCCCGTCGCACGGTCAACTACAAGCTGCGCGACTGGCTCATCAGCCGGCAGCGCTACTGGGGCGCGCCGATCCCGATCGTGTACTGCGACGAGTGCGGCACCGTGCCGGTACCGGCCGAGCAGCTTCCGGTGCTGCTGCCCGACATCGAGGATTACCAGCCCACCGGCGACGGCCGCTCGCCGCTGGCGCGAGCCGAGGAGTGGGTGCATACCACCTGCCCGCGGTGCGGCGGTCCGGCGCGGCGCGAGACCGACACCATGGACACGTTCGCCTGCTCGTCCTGGTATCACTTCCGCTATCCGTCGCCGGACTACGACGAGGGACCGTTCGACCCGCAGGCGGTCGCGTACTGGCTGCCGGTCGACCTGTACGTCGGCGGCGCCGAGCACGCCGTCATGCACCTGCTCTACGCGCGCTTCTTCTGCAAGGTCGCCTGCGACGCCGGGTACATCGGCTTCGCCGAGCCCTACGCCGCCCTGCGCAACCAGGGCATGATCCAGGCCGAAGACGGCCAGAAGATGAGCAAGAGCAAGGGCAACGTCGTGACCCCCGACAGCGTCGTGGAGCGCTACGGGGCAGACAGCCTGCGGCTCTACGAGCTCTTCATCGCCCCGTTCGAGCAGTCGGTGGCCTGGAGCGACCGCGGCGTGCAGGGCTGCCATCGCTTCCTGAGCCGGTACTGGGGTCTGGTCCACGACTTCCTCGAGTGGGAGGCCGGCGCGGCGGCCGGCTGCCCAGCGGCCGATGGCTCGACGGCCGCCGACTCAGCTGCCGACGGCTCGGCTGCCGCCGGTGTGGTGGCGTCGCCGGAGCTGCAGGCGCGCGGCCGCGACGCCACCCGGATGCTCCACAAGACCATCCGCAAGGTCAGCGGCGACATGGAGACGTTCCGCTTCAACACGGCGGTGGCGGCGTTCATGGAGTTGCAGAACGAGCTGCTCGATCTGTGGACGCAGGCCCGCGACGTCTGGGCCGCCGGGCAGTGGCGACAGGCGCTGCAGACCGTCACGGCACTGCTCGCCCCGGGGGCGCCACACATCGCCGACGAGGTGTGGGAGCAGCTCGGCTGCGCCGGATCGGTGCTCGACGCGCCGTGGCCGACGTGGGACGAGGCTCTGGCCGCCGACGAGGAGGTCACGGTGGTCGTGCAGGTCAACGGCAAGCTGCGCGACAAGCTGCAGGTGCCGGTCGAGGCAGATAAGGACGCCGTGCTGGCGGCCGCCCGCGAGCTGCCCAATGCGGCTCGGTTCCTCGACGGCACGCAGGTCGTCAAGGAGATCTACGTGCCGGGCAAGCTCGTCAACTTCGTCGTCAGGTAGCCGCGGGTCCGGCGTTCGGCCGACGAGCCCTCCGGGTCCCGTGCACACCGTTCGCATGAGCTCCACGCATGCCGGCGGCGTGATCTCCTCGGCGGGCGGCAGGCAGCGCATCCGGTTCATCGATCTTGCCCGCGGGCTGGCGCTGCTGTTCATGGTGTCGGTGCACGTGCTGGAGGAGATGACCTCCCCGGCCGTGCAGGGATCATGGTTCGGCCGGGTCGTCGAGTTCCTCGGCGGCCCTCCGGCGGCGCCGGTCTTCATGTTCCTCATGGGCGTCGCGTTCCTCATGTCGCGGCGCAACGACATCAGGAGCAGCGTCGTGCGCGGGCTCAAGTTGCTGGCGCTGGGCTACCTGCTCAATCTCCTCCGCGGTACGGTCCCGGCCCTCCTCGGCCTGCAGCTGGGCACGTTCGACATGAGCGAGATCGAGCCGTGGACTCCGTCGGTGCTGTTCTGGACCGTCGACATCCTGCAGTTCGCCGGGCTGGCGCTGATGATCCTCCCGTTCGTGCTGCGCTACGTGAAGCGGCCGCTGCACTGGCTCGCCCTGGCGCTCGTGGTCGGCATCGTCTCCCCGTACCTGTGGGGCCGTGTGCCGGATGTGCCGGTCCTGGAGCAGCTGCTCGACCTGCTGTGGGGCGACGGCGTGGCGGTCGCGTTCCCCGTGTTCCCCTGGCTGTTCTACCCGCTGTGCGGCATGGCCTTTGGCCACTGGCTGTTGCGGGCGGGCGAGCGACAGGGCGTCCCGGGCGGAGGCCCGCAGCCGGTGCGTTCTCTCACGCCGACGACGCTGATCGGCATCGCCTGCCTCGCGGCGGGGTCGCTCATCATCCTCACGGACTACCAGGCCCAGATGGGCGACTACTACCGGGTGGGCCCCGGTGTGCTCATCTGGATCGCCGGCTTCATCCTCGCGTGGTTGCACCTGTGCAGGCTGGTGGTCGATCGCGTGGCAGCGTTCCCGCCGCTGCGCGTCCTGTATTTCTGGAGCGCCGGGGTCACGGCGTTCTACTTCATCCAGTGGATCGTGATCGGCTGGCTGACGTGGTTCGGGCCCTGGATCACCTCGGGGTGGTGGGCGCTGTTGACCATGGCGATGGTGCTCCTGCTGACCGACTTCCTCACCCGCTGCTGGGCGCGGAGGCGGGTGCTCTACGCGCTCTGACGCGGGGCGGCGCGGGTGGTCGTCCCGCGCCGCGGGTCTTGCCGCCGGCTCGGGTCATCCAGGGCGGGTCATGTCGGTGTGTCAACCATCAGGATCGTCAGATCGGGACGATGACCGCCGCGGTCGCGGCGGCTAGGGTACGTCCACACCGCCGTTCGCCTTCGACAGACCGATCGAGCCGACGAGTGGGGCACCCGCCTCGCTGACGGCAGCGCTCCGCAGGACGGTGAACGCGGTGACGTCCCGTTCCCTCATCCGCCGGCGGAGGTGCGCCGTGAGCTTCTCGCGCAAGCAGCTTCTGGTCTACGTGGCCCTCGGCATCATCGTCGTTGCCGTCGGGGCCCGGTTCCTTCTCTCCAGCGGATCCGACGCCGAAGGGCAGCAGGCCGGCGTCGTGCTGGCCGCCTCGCCCGAGGCTTCGTCGCCGTCGCCCTCGGGCACGCCGACGCCGGCCGAGGTCGTCGTCGACGTGTGCGGCGCGGTCGTCAGGCCCGGCGTCTACAGGCTGTCACCCGAGGCGCGGGTCTGCGACGCGGTGGATCTGGCCGGCGGCGCTACCGCCAAGGCGGAGCTCTCGGCGGTGAACCTTGCGGCACGGCTCGTCGACGGCCAGCAGATCGTCATCCCCGAGAAGGGCGAGCCCGCCGGGGGCGGCGCGTCTCCGGGCGGCGAGCCTTCCGCGGGGGGCGGTGAGCCGGCAGCGGGCGGTGATCCCTCGAGCGGCGGTCAGTCGGGCGGCTCCATGCCGGTCGATCTCAACACGGCCACGCTCGAGCAGCTCGACGCGCTCAGCGGGGTCGGTCCGGCCACGGCACAGAAGATCATCGACTTCCGCGAGGCCAACGGCGGCTTCAGCAGCGTCGAGCAGCTGCTCGATGTCCCCGGGATCGGCGATGCCAAGTTCGCGGCTCTCAAAGACCTGGTGACCATCTAGCGCCGGGCGCGCCGAAGTCCGGCTCGGCGACTGCGGCTCGCGGCGCCGCCACAGCGAGTGTGATCTGATCGTGCGGCGCCTGCTGCTCCTGCCGATCCACGTTGCGCTGGCCGCCTACTGCGCGGGCCTGTGCCTGGCGATCTGGGCGCGGCCGTCTCCGCTCACCCTGCTCGTCGCGGCCGGGCTCTGCTGCCTGCCGGTCGCCGTGCCGCGCCTGCGGGGAGCGGGGTGGGTGGGTGGGGTGGGGCTCGTCGTCGCGGTCGTCCTGGTGATGCTGGCGGCCGGCAGCCTGGTCGGCGGTGCCAGGCTCGACTCGCTGTCCCGCAGCGATCTTGCTCCTCTCACCGGTTCGCGTGCCGACATCGAGGCCACCGTCGTCGACCTGCCGAAGGTCAAGGAGCTGCGCATCACGCTCCTCCTCCAGGTCACGGCCGTCGACGGGACGGCCGTCGACGAGCCGGCACGTATCGGCCTCGATCTGCCGGACCAGGAGACGCTGGCGCGGGTGACCGACCCGTGTCGCGGCCTCACCGAGGGGACACGTCTGCGGATCGGCCGGGTCCGCGTGAGGCCGCTGCCGGAACCGGCGGCCGACGGCTTCGACTACGGGCGCTACCTGCGGCGCCGCGGCGAGCACGTCCTGCTCTCCGGAGACTGGGACCAGGTGACGCTCGTCGGTCGCCGCGGCGGGTTCGCCGGCTTCACCGACGGTCTTCGGCGCAGGGCCCGGGCCAGCCTGCGACGCGGTCTGGCGCCGCCGGTCCGCGAGATCCTGCAGGGCATGGTCCTCGGCGACAGCGAAGGCTTCGATCAGGTCCTTGCCGAGGACTTCCGCCGCTCCGGCCTCATGCACATCATGGCCGTCTCCGGCGAGAACGTCGTGCTGGTCTGCGCCCTGCTCGGGGCGCTGCTGCGCACTCTCGGCGTCGGTCGTCGCGGGCGGCTCCTCCTGCTGTTGCCGGCGGTGGCCGTCTACGTCCTGCTGGCCGGGGCCGACCCGTCGATCGTGCGGGCCGGCATCGCCGGCGGCGTCGTCCTGCTCGCCGGTCTGCTGGCGCGGCCCACCGACGCCCCGTTGCTGGTGTTCATCCCGGCGTCGGTGATGCTCACGCTCAGCCCCAACACCCTGTTCGATGTGAGCTTCCAGCTGTCGTTCGCCGCCGTCCTCGGCCTCTTCGTCCTCGCCGGACGTCTCACGCGCAGCTTCGGGTGGTTGCCCGGACCGCTGCGCGAGCAGGCCGGGGTGACCACCGCGGCCAGCCTGGCGACGGCGCCGGTGTCGCTGGCCACCTTCGGTCAGGTCTCGCTGGTGGCGGTGCCGGCCAACCTCGTCGGCGGCTTCGTGCTCGGTCCGGTGATGCTGCTCGGCATGCTGTCGGTGGGCCTCGGCTTCGTGTCGTCGGCGATCAGCGTGCCGCTCAACGTGGTGGCGGGTGTCCTGATCGCCTTCCTCGTCCAGGTCGCCCGGCTGTTCGCCGCCATGCCGGGGGCGACGTATGCGTGGCACGGCATCACGCTCGGCTTCGTCTTCTCGCTTCTGCTGCTGGCCGCCGTCGTGGTGCTGCCGTGGCTTGCCGCGCGCCGGCAGCTGGGCGTCGTCAGGTACATCTTCGCCGCCGGTCGGGCCCCGGTCGTGGCGCTGCTCCTCGCCGTGCCGGTCGCGCTGGCGCTCATCCTGACGCCGTCGGCGCCGGCGGGCCCCACGGTCCCCACCGTCACGTTCCTCGACGTGGGCCAGGGCACCGCCGTGCTCGTGCAGGCGCCCGGATCCGGGACGGTCCTTGTGGACACCGGCCCCGGCCCTATCGCCGACGATCTCTGGCGACACGGCGTACGCCGGATCGAGCTTCTGGTGATCAGCCACAGCCACGACGATCACATCGGTGGCCTCACCGAGATCATCGGTGAGATACCGATCGATCTGGCGGTCCTGCCGCGGCCGCCGACGACCGATCCGGCTCTCGAGGGCGTCGCCCAGCGCCTGCGCGCTGCCGGTGTGCGAGTGGTGCGCTGCACAGAGCCCAGGATGTGCAGCTTCGGGCCGCTCACGCTGCACATGACGCACGCGTGGGCCGTCAGCAGCACCGGGAATCAGGCTGAGAACGACAACGGCGTGGTCGTGTTCGTCGAGTCCCCGGCCGGCTCCGTGCTGCTGCCCGGCGACGCCGAGGCCGAGGCCCTGGCGCCGCTCGGACTGCCCGCCTGCGATGTGATCGCGGCACCCCACCACGGCAGTGCCGGCGGGTTCACGCCGGGTCTGCTGACGGCCCTCGACCCGGATCTGGCCGTCATCCCGGTCGGCGCCGACAACAGCCACGGACATCCCGACGCCGAGACGCTGGCGCTGGCGGCCGACGCCGGGCTGCCGGTGCTGCGCACCGATCGACACGGCGACATCACAGTGAACCTGGACGGCGCCGAGCCGGCCGTCTCGGTCGAGAAGCCGGAGTGAGCGGGGAGAGGTCCGAGTGAGCGGCCGGCGGCGACATGCTAGGGTTCTTCGCATCGGGAGACCCCCCAGCAGTCCGCCGGCAAAGGTCCGCATGTGAGCGAACGCCAGCCACTCGAAGCCGCCTACGTCATCACCGGGTCCGACGCGCCCAAGGTGCAGCGGACGCTGCGCCGGCTGCGCCAGCGCATCATCGAGGAGAGCGGCAGCGACCTGAACGTCACCGTCGTCGATGCCGCCGCCGCGGAGGCGTCGCGCGGTGGCGCCGGCGATCTGCTGGCGATTATCGCCCAGCCCGGGCTTGTGCTGGGGCGGCGCGCCGTCATCGTCCTCAACGCCGACAAGCTGAAGGCGCCTGCCAAGAACCAGATCGTGGCGGCGCTGGCCGACCTGCCGCCCGACACCACGGTGGCGTTCGTGGCGAGCGGCCTTGCCAAGAACGACAAGCTGCTCAAGGCGGTGGCCGGCGTCGGGCAGGTGATCAGGTTCGACCTGCCCTCGCGACGCGACTACCCGCAGTGGCTCGGCAAGCGGGCCAAGGAGCTCGGTCTGCACATCGCGGCGAACGAGGCCCGTCATCTGGCCGGGCTCGTCGGCGACGACGCCTGGCGGCTCGATGCCGAGCTGGCCAAGCTGGCGGCGTATGTCGGGACCGGCCCATCGCGGCCGCCGGTCGACGTCGCGGAAGAGGACATCGATGCCATCTGTACGCCGTCGCTCGACGTCCAGATATGGGACCTGACCGATGCGGTCGGACGGCGCGATGCGCCGGCGGCGTTCCGGGCGCTCGAAGAGTTACTGGCCGGCGGCGATCAGCGTCGCAGCCGCAGCGACCCGCTGCGCGGCATCCTGACGACGCTCAGTCGTCATCTGGCCGACCTGCGCCGGGTGCACGCTCTCGGCGCACGCAGACCTGAACGGGTGGCGACCGAGCTGGAGATACATCCGTTCCGGGCGCGCAAGCTGGTGGAGCAGGCCCAGGCGTTCCCGGTCGCGCTGGTGGATCGGGCGCTGGTGGCGCTGGCGCACGCCGACGCGGCCATGGTGGGCGGCTCCCAGCTCGCTCCCGAGGTGGTGCTGGAGCGGGCGCTGGCCGAGGTCGTCAGCGGCCGGGACTGACGCCAGCGGGAACGACGAAGCGGCCGGCGCGACCCTGTCGGGTCTCGTCGGCCGCCTGCGGGATCACGGCTCTGCCGGTCGGCGCGAGTCGCTCAGCCGAGCTTGCTGAGGCTGCGTGCGGCCAGGCTCTTCTTGCGGGCGCCGGAGTTCTTGTGCAGAACACCCTTGGCCACGGCCTGGTCGACCTGCTTGTTGATGGTGCGCAGCATCTCGGTGGCGCCGTCGCGATCGCCTTCCGCCACTTGCGTATCGAGCTTCTTGAACAGCGTCTTGAGGCTCGACTTGACTTGGCGGTTGCGCAGCCGCTGGCGCGCTGCGAGGCGCATGCGCTTCTCCTGCTGCTTGATGTTGGGCACGGAGCTCCTCGGTCGACGATGGTGGAAGCGACCGGGCGGACCTGTACGCACGCGCGTACGCCCGCCCCAAGGACGGCGAATGCTAGCACACGCGTCGGCACAGCGGCAAGCGCCGGCCGGGATAGGGCGGCGTGAGATGCCACCCTCCTGCTGTGCAGACGCTTGACGGCGCTCGCCGGTCGAGGCTCGCCCCGAGAGCGAGGAAGGCGGCTACCGCTGCACAAGAGCTTTGCCCAGACCGCACGACAGGCTCATGCTGCCGCTGTGCGGCTCGCGCGAAGGTGGGCGGCTACGGTAGGAGCTTGTCTTCATTCGCCTCGACTTCTTGGGCCCGATGGCAGTCGGGCTCAATCTGCCCTGTACACATGGATCGCCCTGTGCCGAGTACGCTTCTGACCGCGCCACGTCGCGGAGACATACAAATCCCAAGTCGTCTCACTCTCACCCTCGAATACGAAGAACGAGACCGGATGCCTGTGTTTGGCGATGCCCTTCTTGTTGCTGCGGCGTACAACCGCGAAAGTCTGCCCGCCGTCACCGTTCGGCCCCTGCGGCATCCCCCACGTGAACTTGACGCGAACGCCTTTGATTGGCCGGTTCTTGCCGTCACGGCAAAGGACATGAGCCGTCAGCGTGGCACCGTCCTTGACCTTGTGAGGAACACCAGTCACCGCTATCCGAAGCGTACGTGTCGCCCTCGCTTCAACGGTATCCGCGCGAGCATCCCCTGGGACTGACAGGAGAACTGAGCCGAAGAGAACCAGGAGAGTGCAGACAGCTACTCCTGCGAGGCAGAAGTGCCCGTGCCGATTCACTATGCCTCCTCAGTGGTGTGTCGACACGGAATCACACGCACGGACTCAGTGTCAATCGGGAGCGAGCGGTGAGCTTCTGCGATGGCCGCCCGGCTGGCCATGACGAGAGGGCCACCGCGTGATCCGGACGGCCGCCCGGCTGTGGCGAGCGGGCTGCCCCGGCGGACCGTGAGGACCGCGGCGCCCGCACTTGGTAGGATGGGCGGCGGCCGCGCCGGGCGTCCGCCACGGCCGCCGCCCGCACCCTCGCAGCGTCGCCGGATCAGCCGGCGAGGGCCACCGGCTCCCACAGCGAAAGCCACCTGCATGACCACGACGAAGCCGCACGGATGAGCGAGAGGACCAAGCGACTCGCCTGGATGGCGGCCATGGTGGCCGGCGCCACCGCCGTCTCCCGTCTCATCGGGCTCGTCCGCGAGATGCTCACGGCCGCCTTCTACGGCACCACCGGCGACATCTCCGCGTACACCAACATCGCGATCTTCCCGAACCTCATCCGTGCCCTGCTCGCCGACGCCGCCATCAGCGCCGCCTTCGTGCCGGTCTTCACCCGTCTGCTGCTCAAGGACGAGAAGGAGCGCGCGTATCGCCTGGCCTCGTCGATGATCACTCTGGTGGCCATCGCCATCGGCGTCATCGTCCTGCTGTTCATGGCCGTAGCGCCGTTCCTCATCAAGCTCGTCTACGGCGACTTCATCGACAACTACGGCTACTTCCGCCTCATGGTCCTCATGACCGAGGCGCTGATGCCCACCGTCATCCTCATGTGCACAGCCGGCGTCGTCATCGGCGTCCTGTACTCCTACGAGAAGTTCACCATGCCGGCGGTCATCTCGATCGTCTGGAACGTCGTCATCATCGTGTTCCTCATCTTCCTGGCGCCGCGCATCGGTATCTGGGCGCTGGTCTGGGGCAACGTGGTCGGCACGGTGGCCGAGCTGGGGCTGCTGATCATCCCGCTGCGCAAGCTGGAGTACCGCTACCGACTCCGGCTCGACCTCAAGGACCCGGCGCTCAAGCGCACGTTGTGGCTCATGATCCCGGTGACCACGGCGCTCGGCATCCTCAACCTCAACGCGCTGGTAGGGCAGGCGTTCGCGGCGCTGGTCAGCGAGCAGGCGCCGGCGGAGCTGTACTACTCGTTCCGCCTCTACCAGCTCCCGCAGGGCGTGTTCGCCATCGCCATCGGGACGGTGCTGTTCCCGTCGATGGCGCGTTTCGCGGCACTCGACGACCTGGGCGGCTTCCGCGACACGCTCTCGGGGGCAGTGCGGCAGGTGTTCTTCATCACGCTGCCGTTCGCCATCTGGTTCATCGCCCTGCCGCAGCCGTTCGTGAGCCTCATCTACGAGCACGGCATCTTCAGTGCCAAGGACACGGCCAGCGTCTCGACGGCCCTGGCGCTGTTCTCGGTGGGGATGATCTTCGCCAACGGCAACATCATCCTCAATCGCGGCTTCCAGAGCCTGCAGCGGCCCTGGCTGCCGATGTGGGTGAGCCTCTTCAACCTGGCGCTCAACGCGGTGCTCGACTGGCTGCTGTACAAGCCGCTCGGCGTGGCCGGCATCACCCTGGCGACGTCGATCGTGGCCACCTGGAACTTCCTCGCGCTCCTGTATCTTATGCGGCGCCAGATCGACGGCATGGGCGGCCGGGCGCTGATGGGCTCGATCGCCAAGATGAGCGTGTGCGGCGCCGCGCTGGCCGGCGTGAGCTGGGGTCTGTGGCGGCTCAGCGAGGACTTCTTCGCGCGCGGGTTCTGGGCGCAGCTGATCGTGGTGCTGGCGATCGTGGCGCTCGGCGGCGGGACCTACCTGGTGCTGGCGCGGGCGTTCCGGCTCGAGGATGTGGCGGTGCTGAGCTCGATGATCAGGCGCCGGCGGCCGGGGGCGGTCCCGGCGCCCGAGTCGGTCTGCGTGGAGGGCGTTCCGTTGCCGGGCGGCGGCGTCGAGCGGCTGCCCGACGACGAGGAGCCCGGCGGCGCGGAGCCCGAAGTGCCGCTCCGCGAGGGCGACGACGCCGTGCCGCCGGTACCGGAGCCCGGCGGCGAGCCGGTGGGCGACGAGCCGCAGCCGCCGGCGCGGCCGGACCGCGCCGGCGACCTGTGAGCGACGCCTCTACACGGCCGCTGCTCAAGGGACTCGACGAAGGCCTCGAGTCGACGAGCGAAGGAGGCGCCGGGGCCGGGATGCCGCCGGCGGATGGCACAGAGGCACCGACGGCGCGCCCGGCTGCACGAGCCGCGCTCCTGGCGCTCTCCTACGGCCACGCCTGCTCGGACCTGGTCGGTGGCGCCGTGTCGGCGCTGCTGCCGTTCCTGGTGGTGGAGCGCGGCTACACCTACGGCGCCGTCGGCATCTTCGTGCTGGCGTCCAGTGTCGCCGGCGGCCTGCTGCAGCCGCTCTTCGGCCACCACGGCGACCGCACGCCGGCGCGCTGGCTGCTGCCTGTCGGGCTGGTCCTCGGCGGCCTCGGGCTTGGTGCCATCGGCGTCCTCGACAGCTACGTGGCGGCCCTGATCGCGGTCGCCGTCGCCAGCGTCGGCGTCGCCGCCTTCCATCCCGAGGGCGCCCGCTGGGCGCGCGTCGCCGCCGGCAGCAACGTGGTGAGCGGCATGAGCGTCTTCTCCGTCGGCGGCGGCGTCGGCTTCGGGATCTCGCCACTCCTGGTGACGGCCATCGTGGCGCCGCTCGGCCTCACCGCGACGCCGTTGCTGGCCGTGCTGCCGCTGACCGCCGCTGTGGCGGTCAGCGTGGCGGTCCGGCGCCTGCACGTGCGCGAGCAGGCCCGGGTGGCCGCCGCGGGTCCGTCTGTGGCCCGGCTCGCGGCGCTCAACGAGTGGTGGCCCTTCGGCCGCCTGGCGTTCATGTACGGCGTGCTGAGCGCCGTGGTGTCGGGCGTGATGGCCTACGTGCCACTGTTCCTGGTCACCGCACGCGATTCCAGCCCCGGCGCGGCCAACGCCATGACGACCGTCTTCCTGGTCTCGGCCGCGTTCGGGACGCTGCTCGGCGGCCGGGTCGCCGACCGCTACGGCCGCCGCCTCGTCCTGCTGGTGCCGCCGCTGCTGCTCATACCGTCGCTGGCGGCGCTGCCGAGCCTGAGCTTCGCTGCCATGGTCCCGCTGGTAGCCGTCATCGGCCTCTGCTGCAACGCCAGCGTCAGCACCGCCATCGTGCTGGCGCAGGAGTACCTGCCGAGCCGCATCGGCCTGGCCTCCGGCATCACCGTCGGCGCCAGCGTGGGCGTGGGCGGCATCGGCGCGGCGCTGCTCGGCCTGTTGGGCGACGCCACCTCGCCGGCGACCGTTCTCTACGCGCTGGCTGCCTTGCCGGCGGCCATCTTCGTCCTTGCGACGACCCTGCCGCGCCCGGCCGCCATCCATGCCGGCTCGCGCTGGGAGGTGCGGTAGTCGTCCTCCTCGCGCCGGAGCTCTCACTGCTCCCCGATCCGGGACGGTCGCTGCACCGCCGGGTCGGCCGCGTCCGGCGGGCGTGCTACCCTAGCAGGCTGCCATGACTTCCCTGAACCACATCCGCAACTTCAGCATCATCGCGCACATCGACCACGGGAAGAGCACCCTGGCCGACCGCATCCTCGAGCTCACCGGCACGGTCGCCGCGCGGGACATGAAGGAGCAGCTCCTGGACCGCATGGACCTGGAGCGCGAGCGCGGCATCACCATCAAGGCGCAGGCGGTGCGCATCGCCTATCGCGCCCACGACGGCGAGACCTACGAGCTCAACCTCATCGACACGCCCGGTCACGTGGACTTCAGCTACGAGGTCAGCCGCGCCCTGGCGGCCTGCGAGAGCGCCGTGCTGGTCGTGGACGCGACGCAAGGCGTCGAGGCGCAGACGGTCGCCAACGCCTACATGGCCGTCGACAACGACCTCGAGCTGATCCCGGTGCTCAACAAGATCGACCTGCCGGCGGCCGATGTGCCCGAGGCGCAGATCGAGCTGCACGAGCTCACCGGCGCCGGGCCCGATGAGATCATCGCCGTCTCGGCCAAGACCGGCGCCGGCGTCGAGGAGGTCCTCGAGGCGGTGGTGACGCGTACACCGCCGCCGGAGGGCGATCCCCAGGCACCGCCGCGAGCGCTCATCTTCGACAGCGAGTACGACCAGTACCGCGGCGTGGTCGCCTACGTGCGCGTCGTCGACGGCGCCTTCTCGCGCCGCGAGCTCATAGAGATGCTGGGCACTGGAGAACGGACCGAGATCGAGGAACTGGGCTACTTCGGCCCCGACATGACGCCGGCCGAACGGCTCGAGACCGGTGAGGTAGGCTACGTCATCACCGGCATCAAGGACGTCGCCCGTGTGCGCGTCGGCGACACCCTCATCAGCCGGCAGCGGCCGGCCACGCAGGGACTGCCCGGCTACAAGGTCGTTCATCCGATGGTCTTCTGCGGGCTGTTCCCGCTCGAGGAGCACAAGTTCGCCGAGCTGCGCGACGCCCTCGACAAGCTCAAGCTCAACGACGCGGCGCTCACCTACGAGCCGGAGAGCAGTCAGGCGCTCGGCTTCGGCTTCCGCGTCGGCTTCCTCGGCCTGCTGCACATGGACATCGTGCGCCAGCGCCTCGAGCGCGAGTACGACCTCGACCTGCTGGCGACGACGCCCAACGTCGAGTACCACGCGTACCTGACCGACGGGAGCGTGGTCACCGTCCGCAACCCGGCCGGCATGCCGGACGTGGCGCGGCTGGAGCGTGTCGAGGAGCCGTACGTGGCGGCCAGCATCATCGTGCCCACCGAACACGTCGGTTCGATGATGGAGCTCTGCCAGGGCCGGCGGGCCGACTTCATCGACATGAAGTACCTCTCGCCGGAGCGCGTCGAGATGCACTACCGGCTGCCGCTCGGCGAGATCGTGCTCGACTTCTTCGACCAGCTCAAGAGCCGCAGCCGCGGCTACGCCTCACTCGACTACGAGTTCGACAAGTACCGCGAAGGCGATCTGGTGAAGCTCGACATCCTGCTGGCCGGCGAGCCGGTCGACGCCCTGTCGCTGATCGCGCCACGGGAGAAGGCGTACGCGCGCGGCAAGGCGCTGGTGGAGAAGCTGCGCCAGAAGATCCCGCGGCAGATGTTCGAAGTCGCCGTGCAGGCGGCCATCGGCAACAAGGTCATCGCCCGCGAGAGCATCAAGGCCAAGCGTAAGGACGTGCTGGCCAAGTGCTACGGCGGCGACATCACCCGCAAGCGCAAGCTGCTCGAGAAGCAGAAAGAGGGCAAGAAGCGGATGAAGCAGCTCGGCATCGTCGAGGTGCCGCAGGAGGCATTCCTGGCGGTGCTCGAGATCGGCGACGAGAAGGAGCGGTAGCAGTCGTCCGTGGGACGGCGGCATCCGGCCGCCGGCCGGTGCAGGGGCTGCACCCGCGTGGAGGTGTCACATGGCTGCGACCATGGCGGCCAAGCTGCAGCTCAAGCCCGGGCAGCGGCTGCTGGTGTTCCACCGTCCGGACGGCGTCGTCGTGGATGTGCCGGCTGCGGTTGACGCGGCCGCCGGTGACACCGTCGGAGAGGCCGACGCCGTGCTGGCTTTCGTGACCATGAGTGCCCAGGTCGCGGAGCGCGCGGACGCCGTCCTTGCCGCCGCGAAGCGGGACGGCCTCGCCTGGATCACGTACCCCAAGGCGAAGCGGCTCGGCACCGATCTCAACCGCGATCTGCTGGCCGACCTGCTGGCAGACCTGGGGACGCGGGCGGTCCGCCAGGTCTCTGTCGATGACACCTGGTCGGCGCTGCGACTGCGCCCGCCGCGGCCCGCCGGCTGAGGCGACGGGCGGGGCGCGGCGCGATGACGAACGAGCGTCCAGACGGCCCGTTGCCTCACGCTGCCGCTCCGCGTCACCTCTACATCCACGTCCCGTTCTGTCGCGAGAAGTGCGACTACTGCGACTTCTTCTCGGTGCCGTTGGCGTCCGGAGCCGCCGGAACCGAGACAAACGGCCGGTCCGCGGGGGTGCACGGCGGGGCCGTCCCGGCGAGCAGCGGCGCGGACGCTGCTGTCGCCGCCGTCGGTCTCCGGGGCGCTGCCGCGGATCTGCTCGACCGCTTCGTCGAGGCCCTCCTGCGGGAGTGGGAGATCGAGCGGCGGGCCCGCGCCGTACGCCGCCTGCACACGGTGTACCTGGGCGGCGGCACGCCGTCGCTGCTCGGCGCGGCGCGGCTCGAGCGCATCGTCGCCGCCTTGGAGCCGAACCTGACGCCGGCGGCCGAGGTGAGCGTCGAGGCGAACCCCGAAGACGTCGACGAGGAGCTCGCCGGGTGGGCCGCAGGACGTGGCGTGCGCGTGTCGCTCGGTGTCCAGAGCTTCGATCCGGCGCTGCGCCGGACAGTCGGGCGGCGTGCCACCGGCGACCCGGCGGCGGCGTATGGCCGGCTGCGCCGGGCCGGTGTCCCGAAGGTGGGCATCGACCTGATGTTCGGACTGCCCGGCCAGACGATGGCCGGCGTCGGATCGGAGCTGGCGACGGTGGCCGCGCTCAAGCCCGATCACGTCTCGTGGTACGAGCTCGAGGTGACCGTCGGCACACCGCTCGCCTCACGCCTGGGCGCCGGCACGCCGCTCGCCCCGGGCACGGCTGCGCGCTGCCCCGAGACGGCTGTCGGGACCGCCCGGCCCGACGCCGACCAGCGGGCCGACATGTACCGGGTCATCGTGCGCGGTCTGGAACGGCTCGGCCTGCGCTGGTACGAGGTGAGCAACTTCAGCCGCCCGGGCTGCCGCTGCCGTCACAACATGGCGGTGTGGCGCGGTCACGACTACCTTGGCCTGGGCCCCGGGTCGGTCAGCACGCTCGGCGAGTTGCGGCGCCGCGACGCGCCGGACGTGTCCGCGTACCTCGCGGGGTTGGCGAGGCGGCCGGCGCCGCCGCGTGAGGTCGAGCGGCTGACGCCGCACGACCGTCTGCGGGAGCGACTCTATCTGGCCGCCCGCATCGGCCTGCCGTTGCCGCTCGACGAAGTGTCTCCGGTGCTCGACAGGGGGGAGGTGCAGCGGCTCGCCGCGGCGGGGTTCGTGACTGTGGCCGGTGCCGCTGCCGGTGGTACACTACGAGTGACGCGGAAGGGGCGCTACGTTGCCGACGACGTGTGCGTGCGCCTGTTTCGCGCTTCTCACGTCGAGGGGACGGCGTGACGTGTCGCGGCAGACCATCGTCCCCGCCCCTCCTGTGAACGCCGGCGGAACGGCGTCGCGCGCGTCATCGCATCGCGACCAGAGGTAGCAGCATGGCCCTGAAGCCACGACAGGAATCGATCCTGCGCTCGGTCGTCGAGGAGTACATCGCCTCGGGAGCACCGGTCGGGTCGCGACGTCTCAGCGAGACACGTCATCTCGGCGTCGCGCCGTCGACCATCCGCAACGAGCTGGCGGTGCTTGAGGACGAGGGCCTGCTGGCGCATCCGCACACCTCGGCCGGACGCGTGCCCACCGACGACGGGTACCGCTACTACGTCGATGCCCTCGTGCGCGAACGCCGCCAGGACGTCGTCCCGGCGCCCACCGACGAGCGCGAGGTCGGCGAGCTCGACGAAGCGCTGCGCGAGACCGCCGAGGCCCTCAGCCGCGTGACCGAGCTGCTGGCGATCGTCTCCACGCCGTCGCTCACGTTCGCCACCGTCCGCCACGTCGAGGTGCTGGCGCTGCAGCCGCATCTCATCATGGTCGTGGTCATCGTCAGCACGGGACGCGTCGCCAAGCGGGTGTTCCGCTTCGCCCGCCCGGTCGACGAGGGGCTCGCCGACGCCATGCGCGCGTATCTCAACGAACGGCTCACCGGTCAGCGCCTCGGGACCCGGGTCGTGGAGAGCATCTTCACCAGCCCCGATCTGGGCGATGCCGAGCGCGAGTTCCTGGCCGCCATCCGGCCCGCCTTCGACCCGGCCGGGATGCTCGACCCCGAGACGGTCCACATGGGCGGCACCTCACGCTTCCTGGAGACGCTCAGCGCCCAGGGAGCTCCGCACCTCGACGAGCTGGTGGACCTGCTCGAGGAGCGCTACAACCTGCTCGAGCTTCTCTACGATGCCCTCCATCAGGACGGTCTGTACCTGCGCATCGGCCACGAGATGAGCCGGCCGTCGCTGCAGACGTGCGCCCTGGTCGCGGCCAACTACGGGTTCGCCAACCGCAATATCGGCACCGTCAGTGTGCTGGGACCCACGCGCATGGACTACCAGCGGGTGATCGGCGCCGTGCGGGTCTCGGCCGACGATCTGAGCTCGCTGATCGGAGAGCTCTGGTGAGGCACTGATGACCGACAAGCGTGACTACTACGAGGTGCTGGGCGTCGCCCGCGACGCCGATCAAGGTGACATCAAGCGGGCCTTCCGCAAGCTGGCCCGCGACCATCATCCGGACGTGAACCAGCACGACCCGGAGGCTGAGGGGCGCTTCAAGGAGCTCGCCGAGGCCTACGAGGTCCTCAGCTCGCCCGATTCGCGGGCGGCGTACGACCGGTACGGCTTCGACGGTCTGCGCGGGCGCCCGCTCACCGACTTCGAGCACATGCCGTTCGACGACCTGTTCAGCGTGTTCTTCGGCGGCGGCGCGTTCGGCGATGTGCTGCGCCAGGCGGCCGGCGGCAGCTGGGGGGCGGCCGGGACGGCCAGCGAGCCCGGCGACGACGTCGCCGTGGTCGTCGAGCTCACGCTCGAGGAGGCCGCCTTTGGCGTCACCCGGACCGTCTCCGTGGAGGCGCCGCTGGTCTGCGAGCGCTGTCAGGGCAGCGGCGCCGCACCCGGCAGCGAGCGCACTCCGTGCACGCAGTGCGGCGGCAGCGGCCGCATCCGCCGCGTCGCGAGCATGGGCGGCTTCGGGCAGTTCATCCAGACGGGTACCTGCGACGCGTGCGCCGGTCGCGGCACGGTCGTCGCCGAGCCGTGCGAGGAGTGTCACGGCAGCGGGCGCGTGCGGGGCAGCCGCGACGTGACCGTCGAGATCCCGGCCGGCATCGCCGACGGGCAGCGCCTGCGCATCGGCGGCGAGGGCGGGGCGCCGGGACCGGGAGGACGCGCCGGCGACCTCTACGTGCTGATGACGGTGCAGCCCGATCCGCGCTTCGTGCGGGACGGCAACGACCTCATCCACAGCATCGACCTCACGATGGTGCAGGCGGCGCTCGGCGAGACCGTCGAGGTCCCGACCATCGACGGCGAGCCGATCGAGCTCAAGCTCTCGCCGGGGACGCAGCCGGGAGACACGCGTGTCTTCCGCGGTCGTGGCGTGCCCGCTCTGCGCGGCCGCGGCCGGGGCGCCCTCAAGGTGGTGATCAACGTCGTCGTGCCGCGCCATCTCGACCGCGAGCAGCGCGAACTGCTGGAGCGTTTCGCGCAGCTCACCAGCGAGGAGAACTACCAGCACGAGGACGGCTTCTTCGACCGTGTCCGAGCCGCGTTCCGGTCGTGATCCCCGGCGGCCGGTGAGCTCGCCGTCCTACATCCGCTTCCGTCTTCGGCTGCCGGCGCCCGGGCGCCCGGCGCCGCCTCCGGCCGACGGCGATGCACCGCTCCGTGTCGACCCCGGCGAAGGAGGCGTCGCGGCATTCGGGACCCCGCGCGCTGCCGCCGTCGCCGGCGACGACCGCTCCGCGGTCTCGGGCGACGACACCTGCGCTGCGGCCGTCCGCCTGCTCGCCGGCCTGCCGCTGCCCGGCTGGCAGGAGGAAGAGGAGGGCGACGACCGCTGTCTGGTCTTCTGGCTGCCGGCGGCGTGTGCCGCAGACGAATCGGTCGAGAAGACCATCGTTGCACTGAGCGCGCTCGGCGGGCTGACGGCGACACCCGAATCCTCGCAGTGGGAGACACGCTGGCGCGACTTCCATCATCCGGTGCGGGTGGGCCGCGTCCTGGTGCGACCGCCGTGGGCCACGCCCGATCCCGAGCTGCTCGATGTGGTGATCGACGTCGGCATGGCGTTCGGGACCGGGGGTCACGCGACCACACGACAGTGCCTCGATCTGCTGCAGCACGTCCGGCCCGGTCGTCTGCTCGATGTCGGCTGCGGCAGCGGTGTGCTGTCCATCGCCGCCGTGCGTCTGGGGTTCGCACCGGTGGAGGCCATCGACATCGATGAGCTGGCGGTGACCGCGGCGGCGGCCAACGCGCTGCTCAACGGGGTCCGTCTCGATCTGCGCTGTGCCGACGCGACCGCAGGCGATCGGCGGTCGGTCGCGGCCGACGTCATCGTCGCCAACGTCGCGCTGGGCCCGGTCGTGGCGCTGGGTGGCCTGCTGGGGACGTCTCCGAGGTCGAAGGTACCGGCCGAGGGTCCGGACCGGGCGCCCGCCGCAGCGGCGGGTCCGCCACCTGCGAGTCCGCCGCTCCCGCGTGACGTGATCCTGGCCGGTCTGCTGGGGTATCAGATCCCGGAGGCGCTGGCCGCCTGGCCGGCGTACGCTGTGGTGACGCGCCTCGACGAGGGCGAGTGGGCGGCGCTGCATCTGCGCCTCCGGCGCTCGCCGGTGGCCACATCGTCTGACCAGCCGGAGGCCGGTCGCTGATGGCACGAGTCTGGATCGAGTCGGTCGGCTGCAAGGTCAGTCGTGCCGACGTGGAAGCGACGCTGCCACGATTGGTCGACGACGGGCATCGGGCGGCGGCCTCGGTCGCCGACGCCGATGTCGCCGTGATCACGACGTGCTGCGTCACCAGGGAGGCGGAGCGCAGCTCCCGTCAGCGGGTCCGGCGGCTGCGGGCGCGGGGGCTGCCGGTGGTCGTCACCGGCTGCGCCGCCGTCTATCGACCGGCCCAGTTCGCGGGGCCGGGAACGGCTGTGGTCGAGCGCTCCCGTGTCGCGGCTGCGGTCGATGAGCTGAGGCGCGCGGCGGCGATCGCCGATCGCGAGGATGCGTCTGGCGACCGCGACGATGCGGGTGTCGACGACGAGCGTGCGGCCGGTGCTCGCACGCGGGCTGTCCTCAAGGTGCAGGACGGTTGCACGTCGGCCTGCAGCTACTGCGCCGTGCGGCTGGTGCGCGGGGCCCCGTGGAGCCTGCCGCTCGACGCCGCCGAACGCGCCGCGACGACGGCCCTGCGGGGCGGATGCGGCGAACTGGTCGTGAGCGGCATCAACCTCGGTCTCTACGCAGGCGGAGGTCTCAGCGCCACGGGGTCCCTGCACACCGCTGCGGCCGCGGGGAGCGGGGCCGCGACACCCGGCTCGGCGCCTGTCGACCTGGCCGGTCTCATCGAGCGGCTGGCGGATCTGCCCGGTCTGGAGCGTCTACGGCTGTCGTCGCTGGAGCCGCAGCATGTCGACGACCGGCTGCTGAGAGCGCTGGCCCACCCGCGGGTGGCGCGACACCTGCACCTGCCGTTGCAGTCGGCCGACGACCGCGTGCTGGCAGACATGGGGCGGCCGTATACGTTCGCCGAGTACCTGGACAAGCTGGCCATGGTCCGCGCCGAGGTGCCGGGAGCCGTGTTCTCCACAGACGTCATCGTCGGTTTCCCGAGCGAATCGGAGGCCGCTTTCGAGCGCACGCTGACGGCGATCGGGGAGGCTGCCGGCCTGTTCGGGCGCGTGCACGTCTTCACCTTCTCGCCGCGTCCCGGCACGCCGGCGGCGTCGCTCACGCCGCTGCCGGCAGCTGAACTTCGGCGCCGGCGCACGGCGGCGGCGGCGGCGGCCCGCGCCGCCCGGGGTGCCGCCGCCCGGCGCCTCGTCGGCCGCCGGCTGGAGGTCCTTGTGGAAGACCGCCGGGAGGGGCTGTGGCGCGGCTACAGCTCCGAGTACGTACGCTGTCGGGTTCAGGGAACCGCCCGGCGCGGTACCATCGTCGGTGTGACGGCCCGTCAGGCCGTCGAGGGTGAGCTCCTCTGTGAGGTTGCCACGACGCCGGTAGGGGGTCCATCCTGACAGGTGACATCCGGCGCTCGAGCACGACGCTGGTGTGGACCGACCGCAGGCACACGTCGGCGGGCGGAGCGGACGAGCACACGGAAGGGCGGACGATGACACGGGAAGACGGGGCCATCGAGAGCCGCATGAAGGCCGACAGCCTGGCGGCGCTCAAGGCGGGAGACAAGCGGCTGGTCGGTGCGCTGCGGCTGTACGTGGCGGCCCTCAAGAAGGAGCGCATCGACGCGCGCAGGGATCCGAGTGAGGCCGACGAGCTGGCGGTCCTGAGTCGCGAGCGCAAGCGTCGCCAGGAGTCGCTGGAGACCTACGCGGCGGCCGGCCGTGCAGACCTGGCCGATCAGGAGCGTTTCGAGCTGCAGGCCCTGGAGGCGTACATGCCGGCGGGATTGAGCGACGACGAGCTGACCGCCCTGGTCGAGGAGGCGGTCGCCGCCTCGGGCGCCACGTCGCCGCGCGAGATGGGCAAGGTCATGGCGCTGCTGATGCCCCGGGTCGCCGGGCGGGCCGACGGGCGCGCGGTGAGCGAGGCGGTCCGCACCCGTCTGAGCGGCTGAGCCGGGACGGTCATGGCGAAGCCGACACGGATCAAGCGCACCGTCGACCTTGAAGACAACGCCACGGCGCTGGCGCTGGCCGGCGACCACGACGCGCATCTCAAGCTGCTGGAGCAGGCCTTCTCCTGTCGCGTCACGCTGCGCGGCACTCAGCTCAGCCTCGACGGCGGCGAGGCGGCTGTCCGCAAGGCGGCGGCCGCGGTCGCTGAGCTGCTCACCATCATCCGCTCCGGGCGGCCGCTCGACCCGGCCATGGTCGAATCGCTCATGGAGATCGCCGTGAGCACCAACGGGCGGCCGAGCGAGGTCTACGGCGACGTGGTCTGGACGCACCGCGGCCGCCAGATCGGCCCGCGGACCACGAATCAGAAGGCCTACGTCGACGCCATCCGGCGCAACACGATCACGTTCGGCATCGGGCCGGCCGGCACCGGCAAGACCTACCTGGCGACGGCCATGGCCGTCGCCGCCCTGACCTCGAAGAAGGTCGGCCGCATCATCCTCACCCGACCCGCGGTCGAAGCCGGCGAGAGCCTCGGATTCCTGCCGGGCAGCGTGCTCGAGAAGGTCGACCCCTACTTCCGGCCGCTGTTCGACGCCCTCTACGACATGATCGACGGCGAGAAGCTGAGCATGCTGATGGAGAAGGGCGAGATCGAGGTGGCGCCGCTGGCGTTCATGCGCGGCCGCACGCTCAACGACTCGTTCATCATCCTCGACGAGGCGCAGAACACCACCCCCGAGCAGATGAAGATGTTCCTCACCCGGCTGGGCTTCGGGAGCACCATGGTCGTCACCGGCGACGTGACCCAGATCGACCTGCCCGGAGGTCGCCAATCGGGACTGGTCACGGTCGGCGACGTGCTGGCCGATATCAAGGACATCTCGTTCGTGTGCTTCGATCACCACGACGTGGTGCGGCACAAGCTGGTGCAGCGTATCGTCGCCGCATACAAGGACCACAGCGACCGGCTGCAGGTCGAGCAGGCGCTTGAGGAGGAGGGCCGGCGCGATCGGCGGGGAACGGGATGACGTGGACGGACACGAAGGCGCAGACAGGATCGTCGTCGAGCTGACCGACACCACCCGGGCCGGTACCGACCACGAGCGGCTGGTGGCGCTGGCCCGGCACGTGCTGGCCGCCGAAGGCGTCGCGCAGGCCGAGGTCGGCCTGCACCTGGTCGGCGAACGCCGCATGGCAGCGCTCAACGCCGGCCACCGTGGCGTGACCGGCGTCACCGACGTGCTGTCGTTCCCGCTCGAGGAGCCTGGCGAGGCGGTGCCGCCGGGCGTGCCGCGGCTGCTGGGCGACGTCGTCGTGTGCCCCGTCCAGGCGCGGCGGCAGGCGGCCGCCGACGGCACGCCGCCGGCCTTCGAGCTCGCTCTGCTGGTGACGCACGGTCTGCTGCACCTGCTGGGCTGGGAGCATGACGACGATCCCGGTGACATGGCGTTGCAGCAGGGGGAGATCCTCGCCGGCTGGGACTGGAGCGGCCTGTGGTAGACGGTCCGCAGAGCCTGCCGCCGATGCGAGCCACCCGTCGTGCCCGGATCACGCCGGTACGACGCAAGGACCTCTCGCCGGTCACCGCACGCGACCCTGCCGGCGCCGGCGCCGCGCCCGGTCCGGCATCGCCTGGACCGGATGACGACCGTCCGGACGGCGGCGAGCTCGTCGCCGCGGGAATGGCCGATGGCCTCGCACGGCGCGACACGCCGGCAGAGGACGCGGCCGTGACGAACGGGGCGGTGCCCAGGGATGACGCGGCTTCCGTCAGCGGCGTGCCGGCGGCCGACGACGCCCCACCGGGCGGCACCGGCAAGCCCGACGACGAAGCCGCTGGTGGTGCCGGCCGCGGTGGCCGGCGATCCGAACGATCACGCCGGCACCGCGCCGGGGCGCGACTGCAGCGCTTGCGCCACTGGGGGCTCGTACAGAGCTTCAACTGGGCCATCGAAGGCCTGGTCTGGACGCTGCGCTACCAGCGCAACATGCAGGTCCATTTCGCCATCGCCGTCATCGCGGTCGTCTTGAGTCTGGCGTTTGCGGTCACGCGCGTGGAGCTGCTGCTCGTGTTCGCGGCGATCACGTTCGTCTTCGTCACCGAGATGATCAACACGGCGGTCGAACACGTGGTGGACATGATCACCGACGAGCACCACCCGGCGGCCAAGATCGCCAAGGATGTCGCCGCCGGCGCCGTGTTCGTGGCGGCGCTGTTCTCGCTGACCGTCGCCTATCTCGTCTTCTACGACCACATCGTCGACATCCCGTACAGCTTCCTGCGCCGCCTGCGCGTCTCAGAGGTCGATCTCACGGTCGTGGCGTTGCTTCTCGTCGGCCTGCTGGTCATCGTCCTCAAGGCGGCGGTCGGGCGTGGGACGGCCCTGCGCGGCGGCTGGCCGTCCGGCCACGCGGCCGTGGCCTTCGGCGGCTGGGTGGCGGTCACGTTCATCGCCACGCGCACGGCCTACGCCATCCCGATCTCCTTCATCGCACTCATCCTGGCGTTCCTGACGGCTCAGAGCCGGGTGCAGGCCGGCATCCACAGCGCCCTCGAGGTGGTCGCGGGGGCGCTGCTGGGTATCGTCGTGACCGCCGCCGTGTTCTTCATCTGGAACCCGTTCTGACGTGGGCGTCCGACCGCCCAGCCCCGAGGAGGCGCGCCTGCTGGATCGGGCCGCGCACGCAGCGCGTCATGCGTACGCCCCGTATTCACGCTTCGCCGTCGGCGCCGTGGTCGTCGGAGGCTCCGGGGCCGTGTACGAGGGTGTCAACGTCGAGAACGCTTCGTATCCCGTCGGTCAGTGCGCCGAGCGGGTGGCCCTGGGCGCCCTCGTCACCGCCGGGGAGCGGCAGGTGAGCACAGTCGCCGTGGCGGCGGCCGACGGCGTCGACCTGCTGCCCTGCGGCGCCTGTTTGCAGGCGTTGGCCGAGCTCGGGACGCCCACCGTCGTCGCCCGGGTCGACGGCCGCATCGTGGCGCTGCCGCTTGACGATCTGCTCACGGCGCCCTTCTCGCATGCTTCAGGAGCCGCGCGGCGTGCGGAGCCGGCTGCGGCCGAGGACCATTCCGGCGGGGACCCTTCGTGAGCCCCGACACGACCGCGCCGCAGGCCGGCTTCCGTTCCGGCTTCGTGGCCGTCCTGGGCCGGCCGAACGTCGGCAAGTCGACGCTCGTCAACCGCCTGGTCGGTCGCAAGGTCAGCATCGTCAGCGACCGCCCGCAGACCACGCGGCGCCGCATCGCCGGTGTCGTCAACCTGCCGGGCTGCCAGATGGTCCTGCTCGACCTGCCCGGCTTCCAGCGTCCGTTCGACGAGCTCACGCGGCGCATGCAGACCGCCGTCGAGGAGGCGCTGGCCGAGATCGACGCGTCGCTGATCGTGCTCAATGCGGCCGAGAGGATCGGCGGCGGCGACCACTACGTCCTGACCGCCGCCGCCGCGGGCGCCGCGCCGACGGTCGTGGCCCTCAACAAGTGCGACCTGCTGGACGAGCGGCGCGTGCGGACAGTCCAGGTCCAGGTCGAGGATCTGGCCGGCGCCGCCCCGGTGCATGCGGTCAGCGCCAAGCTCGGCGTCAACATGGCCCCCCTCCTCGACGACCTCACGGCTCACTTGCCCGAGGGCCCCAGGTACTTCCCAGACGAGATCGCCAGCGATCAGCCGCTCGAGGCGCTGATCGCCGAACTGATCCGCGAGCAGACCCTGCGCCGCACCCGTGAGGAGGTACCGCACGCGGTGGCGGTCAAGGTCGAGGAGATCGTGGAGCGCGAGGACAGGCCGTTGGTGGAGATCGCCGCGACCATCGTCGTGGAGACCGAGTCCCAGAAGGCGATCGTCATCGGCAAGGGCGGCTCGCTCGTCAAGAGCATCGGCAGCGCCGCCCGCCGCGAGATCGAGGCGGTCGTCGGTGTCCAGGTCTTCCTTTCGTTGCGCGTCAAGGTGCGCCGGAAGTGGCGCCGCGACGGGAGCTTCGTCGAGCGGCACGTGTGAGAGGATCGTCTCTCAGGACGGCCGATCGGCCTGAACACGCCTGTGCTATAGTGGCCGGGGGGTAGGAGGAGCGCGCCGTCGGCGTGGCTCGTGTCACCCGGGCTGGATCTCTCATGCACGTCGAAGAGCTCGCAAAGACCATCGACCATACGTTGCTGCGCGCCGACGCGCCGTGGCCCGACGTCGAGGCCCTGTGCTCGGAGGCGGCGCATTTCCACTTCGCGACCGTCTGCGTGCTGCCGTGCTGGGTCAAGGCTGCCGCCGAGGTCCTGCGCGACAGCGACGTCAGAGTCTGCACGGTCATCTCCTTCCCGCTCGGCGCCGACACTGCGCGCACCAAGATCGCGGCCGCTGAAGAGGCGGTGGCGCTGGGCGCCGATGAGATCGACGTGGTCATGAACATCGCGGCCCTGCTCTCAGGACAGGTGCTCGAGGTGCGCGACGAGCTGCGCGGCATCGTCAACGCCGTGCGCATGCGCACGGTCAACTCCGGCAAGGGCGCCGTGATCGTCAAGGTCATCATCGAGACCTGCTACCTGAACAACAAGCTCAAGCGTCTTGCCTGCCGGGTGGCGGAGCTGGCCGGCGCCGACTACGTCAAGACCTCCACCGGGACGGGCCCCAAGGGGGCGACCGCCCAGGATGTGGAGTTGTTGCGCGACGCGCTCGGCGAGCACGTCGGCGTCAAGGCGTCGGGCGGCATCCGCTCGTACAAGGACGCCGCCCTCATGCTCAACGCCGGCGCCTCGCGGCTCGGCACCAGCGCCGGCGTCGAGATCATGCGCGACTTCCTCGGCGACGACGCGGCGGTGCGGTGAGCGACTCGACGGGCGGGCGCTGATGGATGCCGCCGATCTGCTCGCCCGCGTGCGCTACGACGATCGCGGGCTGGTGCCGTGCGTCGTCCAGCACGTCGCCGACGGTCGCGTGCTCATGGTCGCCTGGGCCGACGCCGAGGCGCTGTCGCGTACCGTCAGCACCGGCCAGGCGCATTTCTGGAGCCGCAGCCGGCGTGAGCTGTGGCGCAAGGGAGCCACCAGCGGCAACATCCTCGAGGTGCGCTCGATCCACCTCGACTGCGACGCCGACACCGTCCTGTTGCGCGTGCAGCCTGCAGGGCCCGTCTGCCACACCGGCGCCGCTACCTGCTTCGACGACGAGGCCAACGACGGCGCCTCGTGGAGCACCGGCTGATCGTCGAACGACCCTGCCGCCGATCGGCCGGACGGCCGGAACGTCCGCGGATCCACCCTCGCATCCTGCGTCGCCCCGATCGCGCGGCGTCCCCTGCCGCAGCGATGCTGCCGCGTGGGCGCTCAGCGGATGGTGAAGTACGTCACCAGCCCGATCGGGAACGGCAGCCAGTAGTTGAACAGCCGGTAGACGAGCACGCTGGCGACGGCCACCGCCGAGGGCACGCCGAAGCCGGCGAAGGTGGCCAGCAGGAGCGCCTCCACGGCACCCAGGCCGCCCGGCGTAGGGGCGAACATGCCGACGGTGTAGGCGATCGAGTAGGCGATGAGCAGCTGCCCAACCGGGATCGAGTAGCCGAACGCCTGGAAGGTGAGGTACAGGCAGAGGATGTCGAAGACCCACCAGACGACGGCGTAGAAGCCGGCCGTGCGGGCCGTGCCGCGGCGGGCGGTCATGGGGCGGATGCCGGCCCGGATGTGGTCGACCCACTCGTCGATCCCGCTCTCGTTGAGCACCTCGCGACGGAACAGGCGGTTCCAGAGGCGGGCGAACTGCCGTGCCCGCAGGCGAAGCTGGGTCGGGTGGTTGTACAGGTAGATCAGGTAGACCAGCCCGCCGAGGATCATGCCGATGATCACGATGGCGACCACCGTCGAGCCGCCGGAGCTGCGGCCATTCGCGACGAGGTAGGCGAGCGAGGCGAAGAAGATCAGCCAGAGGACTATGTAGATGAAGAACTGCTGCGTCGCGACGGCCACGACGGCGATGCTGCGCGAGACGCCCCGCTTGGCGAGCGCCTGGTAGGTGACTACGAAGCCGCCGATGCCGCCGATGGAGAACAGCCGGCTGGCGGCGAAGCCCGAGAGGTTGATGCGCGCCACCAGGCCGAGGCCCAGCTCGGCCCCGAGGACCCGGAAGACGAACCGCGTGAGGAACGCGTACCCCATGAACGACGCCACCTCCATGAGGAGCGCCGCCCCGAGCCACCAGTAGTTGGCCTCGGTGATGAGGCTGAACGCGTCTGTGGTCCCGATCAGACGCGGGAGGAGGAAGTAGAGTCCGACGGCGATGACGCCGAAGATGATGAGATTCGCGATGACCTTCTTGATGGCTCGCTCCGCGGTGTCGCCTTCAGGGACGGCGCTGCTGCCGCGCGGCCGCTCGGCGTATCTTACGTGTCTTGATGGTGTCGGCGCTGACGGCTCCGGCACCGGTGGCGAAACCGGCCGCGTGGCCTGGTACCCGCCGTCAGCGGGGCGTGACTGCCCACGATGCACGCAGGCGGAATGGCTTGCGGCCCGCTCTCTGCCGTGCTATGAATCCCACCCTTAAGGACACCCCGCTGGCGATCCGCCGCTCCTTCCCCCGCATGCAGAGCCTCCCGTCCGGCATGCCGCGGGGTGGGGCCGGGGGATCGCGGTCAGGCCCGCCGTCACAGGGGAGCATCTCGCTGACGCCGGGCGAAGCGCCGTCGGAAGGGTACCGTGAGAGCATGCCGACTGAGTGCCATCGTCATCACCCTCCTCTTCGCCACCGCCGTCCCGTTCCTCGCCGCTCCCGATGAGGCGCAGGCGGCGAGCGTCACGGCACGTCTGAAGGCAGCCCGTCAGGGTCTTGCCGCTGCCAGAGCCGAGCTCGCCGAGCTGCGCGTCAGCATCAAGGCCGCCGTCGCCGCCGACGACCAGGTCGGCTTCAAGCAGCTCGCCCGCCGCTACCATCAGGTCAAGCGCCGCATCACCACGCTGCGCCGCCGGGCTCGCCGCCTGGCTCTGGCGATCGCCCCTCCCATGACGCCCGGCAGGGACGGGTCGTGGTGGCGGGTGATCAAGGCCGCGGCGGCCACGCACCGGATCAGCGCCACGTCGCTGCGGCGCATGATGATGCTGGAATCAGGGGGTCGCGCCGACCTCGTCTGCGGCCCCTTCTACGGCCTCTTCCAGTACTGCTCCGGCACGTGGAACGGCTCCTGGAACCGGTATCGCAAGTACGGCATCCGCAACGGCGGCGCGCAGATCTGGGCGACCGCCTATGCCGTCAAGCGCGGCTGGGGACCCTCGATGTGGCCGGCGGCGTACCGGATGGCGTTCGGGGGCTGAACGGCTTAGCATTGACGCCCTGTGCGTGCGGTGCGGCGACGGCGCAGCACATCGTCGCCGCGTCGCACGCCGTCGCCGAAGTGGCGGAACTGGCAGACGCGCCGGATTCAAAATCCGGTGCCCCGGAAGGGGCGTGAGGGTTCAAGTCCCTCCTTCGGCACCATCACCACCCAATGAACGTCAACCGGCTGCCGGTTGCATTTCGCCTGCTTAGCGGTCACAATCCCT
>Ga0172371_10002621_pt1 | contig 28444 bp, 20 predicted proteins | sample Lak12m_FD_114543 | JGI IMG/M metagenome (GOLD analysis project Ga0172371, IMG submission 114543) | Freshwater microbial communities from Kabuno Bay, South-Kivu, Congo - kab_022012_12m | ecosystem: Environmental > Aquatic > Freshwater > Lake | place: Democratic Republic of the Congo: South-Kivu...
AGACCTGCCCCAACCAGCAACAGCGTCGGGTTGGCTGCGCCAGATTGCAGCGCCGCGGCTACTTTCTGCAAAGCGGTGGAACCGCACGCGCCGTACACCAGCGCCGTACCATAAACAAAGAAACCGGATGAAAAAGCGCCCAGCAAGAAATATTTGATCGCCGCTTCTTCCGAGCTTAAGCGCGGCGTCGCGATGCCAGCCAGCACATACAAGGGAATGGAAAGCAACTCCAACGCCAGGAAGATGATAATCAGGTCGGCTGCCATGCTCATCAACATCATGCCGGTGAGCGAGAACAGCAACAGGACGTAATATTCGCTATGCCCGATCGCCATGCGCTTCAGGTAGTCATACGAAAGGGCAATGCCTGCCAGACCGCTCGCCAGCAGCAACATACACAAGAAATTGGCAAAGTCGTCCGCCACGATCATGCCCCCAAAGCCCGTCGCTGGCTTTCCGAACCGGACGGCCACTAACCCGGCCGTGACCAGCAAGCCCAGCGCCGCCAGCAGCGCCGTCCAACCTTTACGCTCTTTAGGGATCGCCAGATCCACCAGCAAGAGCGCGCAGGCCCAGCCGGCCAGCACGATCAGAGGCAGCATCGCCCCCAGGGAAACCAGAAGGTCGTTGCCGAAACTTGTTTCGCCCGTCATAACCATACTCCTGTCACCCCGTAAAGCTTGCTCACGGGATCATCGCCACGGAAGCGGTCTGAATGGCAGCTACCAGTTTTTCCACTGCTGGGCCCATCAGCATGAAGAAGGGTTTCGGATACAGGCCGATCCAAAAGATCAGCACGATCAGCGGCGTCAAAGTGACGATCTCGCGCCAGTTCAAGTCTTTTAAATTGCGATTTTCGTCCTTTGTCACCGGGCCCAGGAACATCTTCTGGAACATAAATAAGATATAGACCGCCGCCAGGATCACGCCAATCGCCGCCAGCCCGGCGAACCACGGCGAGCCAAAAGAGCCGTTTGGCATTCCAGCGCCCCACGCGCCGAGTAAAATCGTGAATTCGCCGATGAAACCGTTCAACCCCGGCAAGCCCATCGAAGAGAGCGCGACGATGAGAGTCAACGCCCCATACACGGGCATGATCTTCCACAAGCCGCCGAAAGCCTCAATATCACGCGTGTGCCTGCGCTCGTAGATCATGCCTACAATGAGGAACAAGGCGCCGGTGCTTAAACCGTGATTGATCATCTGCAAAATGCCGCCCTGGATGCCTTGCGAGTTCAAGGCGAACAGGCCCAGCATCACAAATCCCAGGTGGCTGACTGAGGAGTAGGCCACCAGTTTCTTGACATCCTTTTGCGCATACGAAACCGCCGCGCCATAGATGATCCCGATCACCGCCAGGGCAGCCATCCAGGGCGCCAGCTTCACCGCAGCGGAGGGGAAGAGCGGCAGGTTGAAGCGTAGGAAGCCATAGGTGCCCATCTTCAGCAACACGCCCGCCAGGATCACCGAGCCGGCAGTAGGCGCTTCCACGTGCGCATCGGGCAGCCAGGAATGCAACGGCCACATCGGCACTTTGATCGCAAAAGCCGCCGCGAAAGCCAGGAACAGCCAGATTTGCAAATTGCCCGGGATGCCCCCCTTCGCCAACAGCGCCGGTACCTGGAAACTGCCCTGGTAGACGCCCAGCCACAAGATCGCCAGCAGCATCAGGATCGAACCGGCCATTGTATACAGGAAGAACTTGACCGCCGCATACATCCGCCGTGGGCCGCCCCATATGCCGATCAAGAAATACATCGGCACCAGAGTGAACTCCCAAAAAACGTAGAACAGGAACAGGTCCTGCGCCAGAAAGACGCCCACCATGCCGATCTCAAGCAGCAGGAAGAAGATCATGAAATCTTTCACCCGCTCCTCGACTGCCGTCCAGGTCGAAAGGATCGAAATCGGCGACAGGAAAGTAGTCAACAGCAGCAGCAGGATGCTCAACCCGTCCACGCCCAGGAAATAATGAATTTCCCAACCTGCTACCGGAATCCAGGGGACGTCCACGACCAGTTGCAATTCCGGGTTGGCCGGTTTGAATTGAGCCAGCACGGCCAGTGAAATAACAAAAGTCACCAGCGAGGCCAGCAAGGCCACCCAACGAGCCGCGTTCTTCTGTTCCGGGCGCAGAAACAGCAACACCAATACGCCCACCAGTGGGAAGAAGGTGACCAGGGTCAAAGGATGCAGAAGATAGATCATAACTGTTCCTCCAGGGCTCTTTCCCTTCCCCGTTCAGCAGACCTGACTTTCTTTGCCGAAACTAGTTTCGGACTGGTCTGCCTTGAACAGGCCCGGGAACCGAGCAAAGTTACCTCAGCGGGTATCCCGCCAGGATAAGATATCCCAAAATCAGGACTACGCCCAAAAAGATTGCCAGGGCGTAATTGCGCACATAACCGGTCTGGAGCCTCCGCAGCGCGCCAGCCAGGCGTTGAGTCAGCGCGCCCAGGCCGTTAGCCGCCCCGTCAATGATGCCCAGATCAATTCGTACAGCCAGCACGCGGGTGAGCAGTTTATACCCGCCGGCCAGCGCCGTATCGTGAAACCAATCGTGCCAGAACCGCCAGTCCACCACGTCGGCCAGGAAACGTGAGAGGGCAATGTATGGGTTAAGGATCACCGCCCAATACAACTCATCCACCCAGTATTTATTTTTGAGCGCCTCGTAAACGGGTCCGATATAAGCCCGTAATGGGTCATCCTTGCGTTTGGCCGCCGGTAAAGCCCAAAACTGCTCGTAACGGGCGGGGTTATATAACCACCAGCCGGCCAGGATCGCTAACAAAGCCAGGATCGTGCTGATCGCAGCCACCAGCAGCACAAATTCGCCTTCGTGCAGATTGGCCTCTAGGGTGTGTTCCAACCAGCCGCCGAAGGTTTTCAAGGTCGGGAAATTCAACAGACCGCCCAACACCGATAAACCCGCCAGGATCATCAACGGAACAGTCATCACTGCCGGGCTTTCCTGAGCATGTTCCGCGGCCGGATGGCGCGGCTTGCCAAAAAATACCATCAAGATCTGGCGCGTCATGTAAAAGGCGGTTAAGATGGCTGCCAGCGTCAACATGATATAAGCCGGGAAATTCAGCGAGCTTGCTTCGGCCAGGATTTCATCTTTAGACCAGAAACCCGCCAGCGGCGGCACACCCGCCAGCGCGATGGCGCCGATCAAATAGACCCAGAAGGTGATTTTCATTCGGCTTCGGATGCCGCCCATGTTACGCATATCTTGTGGGTCAAAATCGTGAGCATGGGTTTTAAGCTGCTTTTTCAAGCGCGCGTCGTGTTCTAGATGATGATGGCCGCGTTCAAGCCCCTGGATTACCGAACCAGCCGAGAGGAACAACAGGGCTTTGAAGAAGGCATGCGTCACCAGATGGAACATACCGGCTGTAAACGCCCCCATAGCCACCGCAGAAACCATGAAGCCTAACTGGCTGATGGTGGAATAAGCCAGCACTTTCTTGATATCAAACTGACCCACCGCGATCGTGGCGGCAAATAACGCCGTCGCCGCGCCCACCAACGCCAGGATATTTTGCGCCTGTGGCGCTAGCACGTAGATCGCCGCCGAGCGTGTGATCAGGTAAACGCCCGCCGTCACCATCGTCGCCGCATGGATCAATGCCGAGACCGGCGTTGGACCGGCCATCGCATCCGGCAGCCAGACATACAACGGCAATTGAGCCGACTTGCCCGCCACACCCACGAACATAAAGACTGTAATCATCAGCAGCACATTGGGAATAGCCGAGGCAGCCTCCGGCGCAAGGGCAAATACGGTCTTGAAATCCAGCGACCCAAATGTCCAAAAGATGGCGAAGATCGCCAACAACAACCCGAAATCGCCCACCCGGTTGACCACCATCGCCTTCTTGGCCGCCATGGCGTTGCCGATTCCGTCCTTACCTTTCTCATACCAGAATCCGATCAGCAGGTAAGAACACAATCCGACGCCTTCCCAGCCGACAAACAGCATCAAGTAACTGCTGCCGCTGACTAAGATCATCATCATGGCGATGAACAGGTTCATAAAGACAAAGAAACGACGGTAACGCTTCGGGTCCCCGTTATGCCGCACGTCGTCATACATATATCCAATGGCATAGATATGAATCAACGTGCCAACGCCCGAGACGACCAGCATCATCACCACTGAAAGCGTGTCCACCTGAAGCGCCCAACGCACCTGCAACGTTCCGACGGTGATCCAATCCGCTAACGGGATGATCGCCCCTTCCGGCATGCTGCGCAAGGAGATCAACTGCAATACCGAGACCACAAACGCCAGCCCCACCGCGCTGCTGGCGATCCAACCGACGATCTTTGGCGAGCTGCGCATCGCCCCTGCTTTGCTCTTATCCAGCAGCCAGCCGCCAAAAATAATATTGATCGCCAGGCCAATCACCGGCAGAAAGATGATCCAGGGCGCCAGGTGAAAGAACTGCGGTCCTTGTGAAATGGATTCCTCTAATAACGGCGAAACAATTTCCGGCAACATACGCTATCCTCTCCTGATTTTAGTCAATGGCGAAACGAGTTTCGCCTGAGCTAAATCTAAAATCAGAAATCTCCACTCTAAAATCCATTCATCCTTGGGCGAAACTAGTTTCGCAAGCTATTCATCTGGTCAATGTTGATATTATGCTTGGTGCGGAAGATTTCAACGATCAACGCCAGGCCAACCGCCACCTCGGAAGCCGCTACAGCAATCACAAAGAAAACAAAAATCTGGCCGTCCATCGAATTCGCCGCGCGCGCAAACGCCACAAAGGCCAGGTTAGCTGCGTTCAACATCATTTCTACCGACATAAACACGACAATTGCATTGCGGCGGATTAACACCCCCAGCGCCCCCAGCGTGAATAAGATCGCCGACAATCCGATGTAGTATTGAACAGGCAGGAGACTATTCATGTTGTTTCCGTTTCTTGGTCAGCACAATTGCCCCAACCATCGCCGCCAACAGTAAGATCGAGATGATTTCAAACGGCAGCAAGTAAGTATTGAAGAGCAAATCGCCGATGATAGCCGGCGAACCGAAACCGGCTGTTGTTGCGCCAGCTTCCACGGCCGGCCCGCCTCGAAAGATGGTCACGTAGCCAGCTTCTATCAGCAAGATCACGCCCAGCCCAAACGCAACCGGCCTCTGCCAGGGCAATACCGCTCCAGCGCTCAGTTTCTCCGCCCCCAGCAGCATGATTACAAAAAGGAACAACACCATGATTGCCCCGGCATAAACCGTAATCTGGAGCAAAGCGATGAACGGCGCCGCCAGCAAGACGTAAAAAATCGAGACGGTGACGAAGTTCAAAATCAAGTTTAACGCTGCATAGACAGCATTTTTGCTCAATAACAGGCCGATTGCCGAAGCCACCGCTGCCAGCGCCAGGCCAAAAAACACGATCAAATTCACAACCATAGGCTCGCTCCATCCATACGGTTTAACCGGTGTAGCAAAATAATCTGCAGATAAAATCCTGTCATGGAACTCAATCCGTGGCGTCTTTGCCGAAACGATTTTCGCCCATCACCGGTACCGAGCGGGTAAAGATCCCCGGCTCAACTTTTTGCGGGGTTGGCTTGCCGCTTCCAACCGGTTCAAGCAGCAGTTCCTTACCATAGATCGAGCTGCGCCGGCTGGTAAAGGACAGCTCATATTGATCGCCCAATACAATCGCTTCGGTTGGACAGGCGTCTTCGCAGTAACCGCAGAATATGCAACGCAGGTAGTTGATTTCATACACCCGCGCATAGCGTTCGCCAGGCGAGTAACGCTCATCATCGACATTATCAGCCGCTTCAACAAAGATCGCATCCGCCGGGCAGGCAGCCGCGCATAAGGCGCATCCGATACATTTCTCCAGGCCGTTATCATAACGTTTGAGCGTATGGCGGCCCTTGAAACGCTGCCGCACCGGGCGCTTCTCTTCAGGATACTGAATTGTGACCGGCTTCGATACCATCTCTCGAAAAGTGGTTGCCAGGCCACGTGCGATTTCCTTTGCAAACATCTTATACCTCCGAAGCAGGATGGATCATTGACCCATCCTGGCGAAACCAGTTTCGCGGCGAAACCGGTTTCCTAGCCAAACTAGTTTCGCCAGGATTAGCCAACCATACCGGTTATAAACATCACCAACGCAGTAATAAATACATTTGCCAGCGCCAGCGGTAACAAGATTTTCCAGCCCAACGCCATTAACTGGTCGTAGCGCACGCGTGGCAAAGTCGCCCGCACCCAGATGATGCCGTACATCAGGATGATCACTTTGGCGAATAAAATGACCGGTCCTAACCAGGGCGCGAACAAGGGGAAGAGATTCGTTAGAAATTGAGGCACATGGTAACCGCCCAGGAACAAAGTAGCGGCAATCGAGCTGATGACGATCATCTTGGTATATTCGGTCAGCATGAACAGGGCGAATTTCATCCCCGAATATTCAACATGATAACCAGCCGTCAGCTCCTGCTCCGCCTCGGGCATATCAAAAGGCGGGCGGTTGATCTCTGCCAGCGCAGCGATCAGATATACCACAAACCCAATCGGCTGCAATAACGCGAACCAGGTCGTCTGGCTCTGCGCTTCCACAATCTGCCCCAGGCTCATCGAACCAGCCATCATAATCGGGCCGATAAACGCCAACCCCAGCGCCAGCTCATAACTGATCATCTGCGCCGTCGAGCGGATGCCGCCCATCGTCGCGTACTTGTTGTTCGACGACCAGCCGGCCAGCACGATGCCGTAGACCGAAATCGAGGTGACCGATGCGATATACAAGATACCGACGTTCAGGTTTCCGGCGATTGACAGGTCAATTGCGCGCCCGAAAAGCTGCACCGATCCTAACGGGATCACCGCCAAGATAATCCAGGCCGGGACGGCGGTCAGGATCGGCGCCAGCACAAAAATAAATTTGTCCGCTTGCGCCGGAATCAACTCTTCTTTGAAAATCAATTTGATGCCATCGGCTACCGGCTGTAAGAGGCCAAAAGGTCCCGCCCGGTTCGGTCCATAACGCGACTGAAAGCGCGCCAGGAACTTGCGTTCCATATAGGTGGTATAGGCGAAACCGGTCAATAAGACCACGATCATGATCAGCGCTTTGACAATCCATTCAATCCATGTGGCAAGGTCCATCACAAACCTCTATCAGTGCTGAAACAAGTATCGCTGGCCGGTTTAATTTCAACTACAGTTGGGCCGCTGAGCGGCATATCAAAGCTGCGTGGGATCAGCGCTACTCGTTCAGGGAGCTGCTCATCCAGCACGGCGCGCACCACCGCGCTCTGATTGGATTCGCCGAATATAACGCGCACCATCGCGCCATCCGAAATCTTCAGCAGTCTCGCGTCCGGCACATTCAAGACCAGATAAGGCTCAACGGTCCGCTTTTGCAGCAATTTAGAAGGCAACAAAGTCGCGCCCCAGTCATACAAACGGGTAACCGGGAATGCCATCAGCCCCAGCCTGGGTAGCTTGAAATCAACCGCTTTAGGCCAGTTCAGTAGCGAGCCTGGATTCGCCGGTTGTCCACTTTTGACATCGAGTTGTACGCCCAATCCCTGGCTGTTGGCATAGCTGGCGCCGCCGTAATACAGGTCGCTTCGGCCAATGAGCGGCGAAACCAGTTTCGCGCCCTGCTCGTGTGTCTCAGCCAGTTTCTGGTAGGTCAAACCAGCAAAGGTTGGAAAAACATTGCCAATCTGAGCAAACACAGCCGCCGCGCTGCTCTGCGCCATATCTGCTAGCCCCAGCTTCGCCGCCAGCAGCGCCGGGATGATGTAATCGGCTTGCGCTCCCGCTAATTCTGGTTTGATTCCAGTCAACACCTTCGCTCGCCGCGTGCTGGCTGTCTCCACCTTAGCCGGCGCCAGGCTGGTCGCCGGCAGCGCCGGGTAAAACCGTTGTACGCGTCGCTCGCCAGAGGTATAACTGCCTTCTCGTTCCAGCCACGATTGTACCGGCAGCGCTACATCCGCCAGCTTTGCCGTTTGCGACAGGTACAGATCCTGTACAACCACGAATTTCTGTGCGCCAAACACTGCCTGGTAAGCCAGGTCGTCGGCAGCCGGGTCAGCGCCGGCAATATACAGCGCCTCAGCCGCTTGCATATCAGCCAATAAATCGGCGCGTGGCGCCCAGCCCATCTCCCACGCGCCCTGGTCGTTCGCCCGCGGCCAGACGCCCAAAAGGCCGTTATTCGCCCGCCCGGTATGTCCAGTGGCGATCAGCAGGTTGGCGCAGGCCTGCGCTAACGCTTCTGTTTCTGCCAGTCCCATCCCATCGCTGCCATATAGAATCACCGCGTCTTTGGCGTCTGCGAAGGCTTTGGCAGCCGCTTGAAAGGTGGGATTGCGCGCCAGCTCTTGCAGCGCCTCCGGCAACTCGGCGCGTTTCTGCGCAATGATGTTCGGCTGCGCGCCCGCAATCATCAGTTTCGCCAACACTGCGCCTGCCGCCGAACCGAATGGATAACGCAGGGAATACGTTGCAGCTTTGTCCAGTTTTGTCTGGCGCGAATTCAGTACAATCAAAGTCGCGCCGCGCTCGGCAGCCTGTTTCAACCGCAGCCGCCACAGCGGCGCTTCTTCCTCCAGGTCACATCCCACCACCAGGATGGCGTTGCCTTGTCCCATGCTGGCAAAGTCCGTTCCAGGCGCAAAGCCGACCTGACTGGTCAGCTCGCCGCCGGCCATAAAGGAGTACAGCGCGGTCTTGCCGCCCAACCCCAGGGTGAACCTGCGCAGGTTGAACAGGTCTTCATTCGCCAGCCGCCCACTCGCCAGCGTCAGCAGGCCTTTACCAGCCTGCTGGAAATGTTCGGCTACCAACCCCAACGCCTCATCCCAGGATGCCGGGGTGAGCGCGCCGTTTTTACGCACCAGCGGTTGGGTCAGCCGTTCAGCGTTTTGCTCGCCAAAATGGTAGCCAAAACGGCCTTTATCGCAAATCCAAATCTCATTCACGGCTTCGTTCTGACGTGGCAGCGCTCGCTTCACCACCCACTTGCCGCCTGAGGCAGCCTCCCGACGGATATTCAACGTCAGGTTACACCCCACCGGGCACTGGTTACAGATGGACGCCGACGAAGACAGCTCCCAGGGACGCGCCTGAAAGTGAAAATCCGCCGTCGTCAGCGCGCCGACCGGGCAAATATCGGTAGTATTGCCCGACCAGTAAGAACCGAACCCCGGTTCAGAGAAGGTGGCAATCTCTAATGAACGCCCACGGTTAAAGAACCCAATCACTGGGTCATCGGCGATCTTATCCTGGAAGCGCACACAGCGCGCGCACTGGATGCAGCGTTCGCGGTCCAAGAAGATCAAATCCCCTAATGGGACATGCTTCAACTGGCGTTTCTTGTCATCGAATAAGAAGCGGCTCTCGCCAGGGCCGTAGCCCATAGTCAGGTTCTGTAACGGGCACTCTCCGCCTTTGTCGCAAATCGGGCAGTCTAGTGGATGCGAGGTTAATAAGAACTCCAGGATGTCTTTGCGACCTGCCTTGGCCTTCTCAGTCATGCCCAACACGACCATCCCCTGCGAGACCGGTGTGGTGCAGGCTGTCTCCAGTTTAGCGCCGAACTGGATTTTCGGCCTCCCATCTTCGGCGGAACTAGTTTCGCCCGCCGCCGGCTGCCCGCTGGCGCGGTCTATCACCGGTCGCCCGATCTCCACCAGGCACATTCGGCACATCCCGACAGGTTCCATCTTCGGATGATAGCAAAATACCGGAATCTCCACGCCGGCCAGCCTGGCGGCATCAACCACCACCATTCCTTCAGGGGCTTCTACCTGGATTCCATCAATCGTCAAAGTGACTAACTTTGCCATAGTCGTCCTTCGTCCCTATCCGCCAACTGCGGTCTGGGACTCGCCCGCCGCAAGTTTAAAATCGGCGGCAAACCGTTCGATCCCAGATGTAACTGCTTCAATTGAAAATTCTCCCAACGCGCACAGGCATTTGCCGCGCACCTGGTTGGCTACATCATACAATAACTTAACATCCTGCGCGTCTGGAAGCCCGGAGATGGCCGCCTGGCGCGCCATCCGTTCAGTGATATGCGACATCCAGAAAGTGCCTTCCCGGCATGGCGTGCATTTGCCGCACGATTCGTGCCGGAAGAAGTGCATCGTCTTGTTGATCAGCCACGGAATGCTGACCGAGTCATCAATCACGATCACCGAAGCGCTGCCCAGTTGAGCGCCCAGACTGGGGACGTTCTCATAATCCATAGGGGTATCCAGGGCTTTTTCGTTCGCTATGATCAACGACGAGCTAGCCCCAGCCGCCATGATGGCTTTGATCGAGCGCCCGGCTGGAATGCCACCGCCATGCCCAAAGATCAACTCGCGAAAAGTCGTTCCTAATGGCAGTTCGTAATTGCCGGGCTTCGTCACGCAACCTGAGAGCGAAAAGACTTTCACCCCAGGGCTTTTTTCCGTCCCGATGGAGCGATACCATTCTGCGCCGCGCGTCAGGATCGGCGGCAGGTTGGTCAAGGTTTCGACATTATTCACGACCGTCGGCTTACCAAACAAGCCAACCGAGGGCGGGAAGGGCGGTCGGAGGCGGGGCTGACCCATTTTGCCTTCGATTGATTCCAATAAGGCCGTCTCTTCGCCGCAGATGTACGCGCCTGCGCCCAAGTGGGTAGAAATATGCAAAGAATAAGCCGCGCCAAACATCTTTTCACCCAACAAACCAGCCGCTTCCAGCGCTGCGATATGTTGGTCCAGACGTGCAGCCAGCTCCCAAAACTCGCCGCGCAGATAGATGTAAGCCGCTTTGGCCTGCACGGCATACGCGCAAATCGCCACGCCTTCCAGGAACTGGTAGGGGTTGCCCTCCATAATATCTCGGTCTTTGAAGGTGCCTGGCTCCGACTCGTCCGCGTTCGCAACCACGTAATGCGGCCAGTTCTTATTATCCACAAACGACCATTTCACGCCGGTCGGGAAGCCCGCCCCGCCGCGCCCGCGCAACCCGGAGGCCTTAACCACCTCGGTCACTTCACCCGGCTGCATCTGAGTCACGGCTTTTTCAAGCGCCTGGAAGCCGCCCTCTCTGCGATAAACCGCCAGGTTATCCAGGTCGGGAATTTCGCGATGGCGCAACAAAACCGTTTCGTTATGAACCATAACCTTCCCTCCCTCGCTCCAACGGCGTCTTGAAGCGCCGCGCAGCGTCCGCCCGCAGTTTCTCGATCAACGCTAACGCGCTCTCTACTGTCTGGCGCTCGAAATATTGCAATCCTGCTCCCGATTGCATCTGGAACATCGGCGCTTTGTCGCACGCCGCCAGGCACATCACCGGCTCCACGGTAATCAACCCGTCGGAAGTCGTCTCGCCAGGCTGGATATTCAGCCGTTTGCATAGCGCTTCCATAAACTGTTCTGCGCCTCGCAGAGCGCAGGGCAGATCGGTGCAAACCTGGATGTGATATTTGCCTTTCGGCTGGTCATAATACAGGCTATAAAAGCCGACAATCGAGGCTACCTCGCTGGCGCTGATGCCCAGGATAGCCCCAATTTCGGCCATGTCCTCGCGGTTGACATACATCTTATCCCGTTGCGCCAGGTAGATCAATGGCATCACCGCTGCCCGGCGTTCTTCGGGTGGATATTTATTCAAAATGGCTTGAATTTCTTGTGCATATTTTTCAGCCAGCATATTTTCCTCTATCGGTCTACATCTCCCAAGACAATGTCAACCGTCCCGATGATCAGCACCAGGTCTGCCACCAGGTGCCCCTTCGCCATGATCGGCAAGACCTGCATGTTGGTAAAAGAAGGCGTGCGCCAGTGAATCCGGTAAGGTTTCGGGCTGCCATCGCTTTCCAGGTAGACGCCTAGCTCGCCGCGCGGCGATTCGACCGCCGAGTACACCGATCCCTTGGGCGGGGTAAACCCTTCGGTCCACAACTTAAAGTGGTGGATCAAGGCCTCCATGCTGGTGCCCAGTTCACTGCGCGGCGGCGGTATAAACTTACGATTGTTGCTGCGCACCGGGCCAAGCGGCAGCTTATTCAGCGCCTGTTCGACGATGCGCAAAGATTGGCGCATTTCTTCCATGCGCACCAGGTAGCGTGCGTAGGTATCGCAACCGGTTTGCGTAGGAACTTCAAAGTCGTATTGCTCGTAACCCGAATAGGGTTGCGCCTTGCGTAAATCGTGGGCGACGCCCGAAGCGCGCAGCATTGGGCCGGTCACGCCATATTGCAGCGCCACGTCGGGTTTCAGGATACCGATCCCTTGGGTGCGCCTGAGCAAAATCGGGTTTTTGGTCAACAGGCGCTCATATTCATCCACGCGGCCTGGGAAAGTCTTGATGAAATTGCGCACAGCCGCTTCAAATTCAACCGGCGTATCTCGCCATAACCCGCCCGGCCGGATATAAGTGGTCATCATCCGCTGCCCGCTCACCAGCTCCAGGATATCCAGGATCATCTCGCGCTCGCGAAAACAATACAGGAATAATGACATAGCGCCCATATCCAGCGCATGGGTGCCTAACCAGACCAGGTGCGAAGAGATGCGCTGCAATTCAGTCAGGATCACCCGAATAGCCTGGGCGCGCGGCGGCGCATCCAGTTCAACCAGTTTCTCCACTGCCAGGCAGTAGGCCAGGTTGTTGCCCACATTGTTCAGATAATCCAGGCGGTCGCTCATTACTTCCGCTTGAACGTAGGTCTTCGCCTCCATGTTCTTCTCTATACCGGTGTGCAGGAAGCCCACGTCGGGGACGCAATTAACCACCGTCTCGCCGTCTAATTCCAATAACAAGCGCAGCACACCATGCGTGCTGGGGTGCTGCGGTCCCATATTTAATAATACCGTTTCTCCCTGGATGGCGCGTTCCGAGATGAGATGTTTGATCTCGTCCAGCGATACCGGGGTAAGGTTCATCTCAATATTGGTATCCATAAGCTTTCACCTGCTCAACCGAGACTCACTCCTGCGCGTAGGGCTTGCGTTCATCTATCTCATCAAAATTGAACGAAAATTGGACTTCTTCATAGCCCAGGGGATAATCCTTACGCAAGGGATGCCCTACCCAGTCATACGGCATCACGATCCGGCGCAGGTCGGGGTGGCCTTCAAAGCGAATGCCAAACATATCCCATAGCTCACGCTCAAACCAGTCTGCGTTGGCGTAAATACTGGTGATAGATGGCATGACCGGGGCGTTGCCGTCCAACGGCACGCGCAGTCCAATGATCTGGTTACGCGGCAACGACCGTATCCGGTAAACAACGTGGAAACGCGGCGATTGTTCAGAGGAACTATCGTTTCGCCCGAAACTAGTTTCGCCCCAGTAATCCACGGCTGTCTCTTCGCTCAGCAAATTGAACTCGAATTCATCGCGCAACGCCTGGCAGGCCGCCTGAATGTGTGCGGGGGGCAGAATCAGGCTTACCTCGCCGCGAAACTCATCGGTTTGCGCCCCAAAACGTTCCTGAAAGGTCTTAACGATCGCTTGTGTGGTCTCATCCATAATTTTCGTTTGCTCAATCAATGCCGAAATTCGTTTCGCCGTTATGACCGGCGCCGGCCGCTTACGCCCAGTCCTTCATCCGTTCACTTTTGACCTTCTCGTATAAAGTCACAATTCCGTGAATCAACGCCTCCGGACGCGGCGGGCAACCGGCTACATAGACATCCACCGGCACCACCTCGTCCACCCCCTGAACGATGGCGTAATTATTAAACACGCCTCCACACGAGGCGCAATCGCCCATCGAAATCACCCATTTCGGATCCGGCATCTGGTCGTATAGGCGGCGCAGGATCGGCGACATCTTACGCGTCACCCGCCCGGCCACAATCATCAGATCAGATTGGCGCGGGCTGGCGCGCATCAACTCCATCCCAAACCGGCTCATATCGTAATTCGAAGCCTGGGCAGACATCATCTCGATCGCGCAGCAGGCCAGGCCAAATAACATCGGCCACATCGCATTCGTGCGCGACCAGTTAATCACTTCTTCCAGCTTGAGGGTCACAATCCCCAAATTTCCCAGTTTCTGCTCTATTCCCATTCCAGCGCTCCTTTCTTCCACGCGTAAATGTAACCTACCAGTAAGATGAGGATGAAAATGAGCATCTCAATCAGGCCAAACAGCCCCAGTTTCTTAAAAGCCACTGCCCAGGGCAAGAAAAAGACGATTTCGATGTCAAATAAGATAAATAACACCGCCACCATGTAAAATCTCACCGGCATTCGCCGTGTTCCCGGGCCAATCGGGCGCATACCCGATTCGTAGGGCAAAGATTTGCGTAAGGTTGGCCTGCGCGGCCCAAACACTGCCCCAATCACGACCACCAGGCCCGCCAGGGCAGTGGCAATGACTATCAATACGACAATGGGGAGATACTCTTGGGCGAAACCAGTTTCGCTTATCATTGGCGCCTCTTCAATAACAACTCTATAAAATTGCTAGCCACGCGTCCAGGATCGGCTGCTCAGTATGTTTGACACACTAACCAATATTTTTATCATATAGAGGAAAGAATGTCAAACTTTATGCGCCATTACTTTTAACGCAGGAAATCGCGCAATTGACGGCTGCGGGTAGGGTGGCGTAATTTCCGCAAGGCCTTCGACTCGATCTGGCGGATACGCTCGCGGGTCACATTAAAGTATTGTCCCACTTCTTCTAGGGTGTGATCCTTGCCATCCACTAATCCGAAACGCAGTTCCAGCACCTGGCGTTCTCTTTCGGAGAGAACAGCCAACGCGTTTTTCATCGACTCGCGCAGCATCTCGCGCGCTGCGGCGTCCATGGGTTCCTGCGCTTCCTCATCCTCAATGAAATCGCCAAGCTGACTGCTATCCTCTGAACCTACCGGGCTATCTAGTGACATGGGTTCTTCCATCGCGCGCAAAATCCGGTTGACTTTCGCCGCCGCACGGTTCCACCGACGGTGTACGTCGGCTTCTACCGGGGTCGACTCAGCCAGCGCGCGCAAAATCATCTGGCGATCTTTCGGCTCTAAGTAGCCCGCCTCCAGGGCAATATCTTTGCTGGTAGGCTCGCGCCCCAGCTCTTGAATCAACTCGCGTTGGATGCGCAACAACCGGTTGAGCGATTCGAAGATATGCACCGGGATGCGGATGGTGCGCGCCTGATCGGCAATCGAACGACTGATAGCCTGGCGGATCCACCAGGTGGCGTAGGTGCTGAATTTAAAACCACGCGTCGGGTCGAATTTCGCCACTGCCCGCAACAGACCGATATTCCCTTCCTGGATCAAATCCAGGAAAGAACTGCCCCGCCCGATGTAGCGCTTGGCGACGCTCACCACCAGGCGCAAGTTGGCGCGGATGATCGCTGTATGCGCTTCCTCGCTGCGCGCCCAGATTTGCTCCATCTCCTTCTGCAACGCATCTTGATCGGGTAAGATGCGCAGATAGTCTTCTTCATGCGGAAAGCTCCCCGTCTCGGCCACAACCTGGCACAAAAACTCGCTGACCTGCTCGGGAAGCAAAAAGAGATACAAGAAAACGGCAAACGTATTCCGCACCGCGTCTTTCCAGAGCGAATCGCTGCCCCATAGGCCGTTATCCAGGTAGGCGCGCAGATAAGATGGCGTTTCATTTTGCCAGTTTGCGCGCAACCTCTGGGCTTCAGCCGACAAACCATGCAAATCGGGCGGCTTGTACTCCAACCGCTGCGCGTCTTGCTGAACGCGCAACCACAACGTACTCATATCTTCAAAAATGGCGCGAAAGATCAGCGCCGCCGATTCGGTCTCAGAGGCAATCTGCCGCGTCTTGCGAGGCGATTTGCTGACATCGGCGCTATTGTGCGCCAGTGGATGCTGACGGCTCAGCGAATCAAGCCGCCGGGCTGCTTCCAGGCGAGTAGCCAGCCAAAATTCCTGGTCGGGAGAGAGCAAACCGATGCTGCCGATTTCTTTGAGATATAACCGGACCGGATCTTCATTAATCTCCCCCACTAACCTGGGATCGCGCAACAGTTCGAGAGTCTCCTCTTTGGAAAGTAATTCGAGATCTTCCTCCTCCAACGCCAGGCTGTCTTCGTCAACATCCTCGCCGGTCAGAAGTCGGTCGTCATCTCTTTGCAAATCTTCTAAATCGTCGCCGAAACTAGTTTCGCCCAACAATAACCCATTATTTTGCTCTAATTCATCCAAGACGCTTTCGTCTGGCAGACCATCCCCATTCTCCAGATCGTCTGTTTCCAGATCATCCAGGTCCGCTGGCCCCTTAGAATACTCGATGGGTTGGCCTGGCGAGTCAGAATTTTCAGCCATCTTATGATCCTTTGCTGATCTATGGAGCTTCTATTTGGCAAGCGCCCTGCTATTGCCGGGCGGAAGGTGAACGACTGGTATATTTCTTGAGCGCGCGGTCAAGCAGCCGCTTGACCTCTGCCAGTTTTACCATAGTTTGCGAATTTTGTGTGGTCTGACTATCGCCTGATTGCTGCGCTTCGACGAATAGATACCGCTGGTATTCGATCTCCTGGCGCAGCTTACGTTGCCGCAGGTCGAGCAAGCCGCGCATCAAATCTTCCATAACCCGCTCTTTGTTGGGACCCAGTTCGCTGGTGCGCGCCAACAATTCATCCGCCAATTCCATCATCGGCAACGATAATTCGTTGAGTACATAGTTCAGCGGTTCGGCAATATCCTGGTCAACCGATTTCTGTAGCAGTCCGATAATCGCCCGGTGATCGGCGTGATCGAAATCTTCCACCGAAAGCCGCTCCAGGCCGTCCTGTCGCAGTTTACGATCCACCAGATATAACAACCCCGGTTGGCGTAAAAGGATTCCCAGGCAATGCACTTCCTGGGCAAAGCTGCTGATTGTGGTCGGCGCCAGCGGCTTGGCCGGCGCAGCCGGCGCCTGCGCCGACGAACGGCGGCTGGCTGGCTTACTGCGCGGCGCAGCTGGCAGCGCTTCCTGAATGACCCGTTCATCAACGTGCAGCAAGCGCGCCAGGCGCTGCCGGTAAGTGTCGCGCTCGATTGGGCTGGGCACATCGGCGATCAAGGGGATGACCTGCGCGGCGATCTCATTCTTCACCTTGGGGTCGTCCAGGTTGCGCCCGGCCGCCAGCGTCTCCATTACATGCACCACAATCGGGCGAGCGGTTTCCAGGATACGCTGCCACTCCTGCGCATCGCGGTTGACCACTTCATCCGGGTCCATTCCGGCTGGCAAGGTGGTGACTCGGATATCCGCCTGCAAGCGCGCTTCGTGCCCGAGCAGGCCGCGCGCATCGAAAACCGGGTCTGGTTCGTGATCCATCGCCTGGCGGGCAATTTGCAGACCGCGCAGCGTGGCTTTGTCGCCCGCCGCGTCTGGGTCCAATGCCAGGATGATCCGCCGGCTGTAACGTTTCAACAGGTATAGCTGATGTTCGGTCAGCGCAGTGCCCATCGGTGAAACTACATTTTCAAAACCTGCCTGGTGCAAGGCGATTACATCCAGGTAGCCTTCGACGATCACCGCCTGATCCTGAGTACGGATCGGTTTACGCGCTCGTTCCAGGCCGTACAGCAAGCGCCCCTTGTCAAAGATCGCGGTTTGGGGTGAATTCAGGAATTTCGGCGCATCCTCTGGGTTGAGGATGCGCGCCCCAAAACCGGCCATCCGTCCGCGCTCATCGCGGATGGGGAACATAATACGGTGGCGAAAACGGTCATAGACCTCGCTTTTTTGGATTGTTTCCTTTTGCACGCCGCTGCCCTGCTCGCGTTCGGTCAATAAACCGCACGCTACCAGGTCCTCCAGTCGGTAGCCCTGGCTCGTAAAATGTTCCAGCGTGGCATCCCAGGCGTTGGGCGCGTAACCCACTCCAAACGCCTCCAGCGTCTCATCCCGCAAGCCGCGTTTCTGACGCAAATATGCCAGCGCCGCGTTTCCGGCTGTCGTTTTCAACAGGTGGTGACGGTAGTAGGTAACCGCCTGTTCCAATAACGCCCTTAGATGGTCGTTTTCCTCCCCGGCTGCCTGCTCCTCAGCAGTAACCGGCTTGAGCTGCACTCCCGCCCGGTCTGCCAGATAGCGTAAGGTCTCGGCGAAATCCCAGCCTTCCTTCTTCATGAAAAAGCGGAAAATGTCGCCGCCTTCGTTGCACTGACCGAAGCAACGCCAGGTGCCGGTATCCGAGAAAACCACAAACGCCGGTGTGCGCTGGTTGGGATGGAATGGGCAAAAACCGGTGTAATTCTTGCCCGATCGGCGCAATTGCACCGACTCGGACACCAGATCCACGATATCGAGGCGGGCTTTGATCTCGTCAATGACCGACATAGTTAGGGCAGACCCCGAATCTCCATTGCCTGCGGAAACTCCACCGAGAAGTCAAAGCGCAGGGTTCGCTTCTCTTTTGCCGCCAATTCCAGCTCCCAATCTAACAGGTTCAACTCGCTCTGCGCCGTTGGCTTTGGCTCGCACGTCTCCAACCTGACTTTGATCTCCTCGTGGCGCGCCAGCGGGATTTGATCGTGGACGGTAATTTTCGCCCGACTCGCCAACAGATTTTCCAACCGGATTTCATAGCCATAGCGAATGCGGCGCTTGCCGCCTAGAATGGTCTTATCCACTTCGCGCCGTTTGATCTCGCGTTCGATCTTCAGCCGGTCGTCCACTCCCAGGAACAGCTCGATCTCGCCTTGCGGCGCGGTCAACTCTAGCTCAGTCGCGCCGAGAAATTCCTCTCCTGCAAACAGGTTAACTTTGCCCGCCAGCAGCGTATAGGCGCTCTCATTGCGCGCCCGGGCGCGCCGATAAACCGCCTGTACGACCCCTGGCGCGCTGACATAATCCAGTTCTGGCGACAGGTTATAGCGCGCCGCGCTTACTTTATGCGCTGCGCCGTCCGCCGGGATCGAGACTTTACCCGGCGCAACATAACTGACCGCTGCCCCGCTCTGTTCTACCCGCGCCAACGACTCTTCGGCTTCGAACGGCGCTGCGCCGGCCATCTCCGCCCCCACTTCCAGCGCCATCGGCGCGGCTGGCGCAGCCATCTTCATCCGATCCGGCAAGGCCGCCTGGCTGGCGAAACGCGGCGTAGGGCGAACTACCGGCTGGATGTACCACGGCTCTAATTCTGGAATGGTCGCGGCTAGCGCCGGCCGCGCCGTAGACAGTGTCAACGCGACCTCGCGCCAATCCTCGCCGCTCTGTTGCGTCACCTGGGCCAGGTAACTCACCTCCAAGACCGGTTTGTCCGCCTCTTCGCTCAGGCGCAGGTCGTAAAGCGGCTGCCAACCAGCGCCGTTGACCACATAGCTTAGCTCAACGGTCAACTCCCCGGCTTGCATAACCTCCGCCTCTACCAATGCGGCATAGCGCTCGCGCGGCCGGAGATTGCGCAATTGTTCAAGCTGTTTCTTAAGCTGTTCGATCCGCCGTTCAATTGTGCGCTTGCCTACCAGCAGAGCCTGGTTTTCTGCGTCCAGCCGCGCCGCCCGTTCGCGCAGACCCTCGAATAACGCCAACTGCGCCCCCAGTTCCATCTTTCCTCTCCCTAAAGCCTTGGCGTATATTTCTGTATGACCCGACAGCGCCTCAATCCTCTGGCGGTTTTGCATAACCAGGGTTATTTGCGCCTCTAGCGCCTGGGCTTCATCCTGGGCTGCCTCCAGTTGGCCTTCCAGGTCGCTGACCTGTGCAGCCGGCGTCTCCGTATAGAAGACTCGCTGTACCTGCAAGCCCATCAGCCGCGCATGCGCCGCGCCGCGCGCCGCTACACGCGCCGAATCGGGATTCATTTGTAACGGCAAGCCCTGAATTTCCAACCGCTGGCTGCCGGCTGCCAGATCTATTTTCCCCTGGCGAGTTACCATCGCCCGGTCAGGATAAACGACCGCCGTCGTCAGATTCGTTTCCAAGATCGTCATGCTGGTCTCCTCCTGTCCAAATCAAAAGTGCGACGGGCTGCCCGCCGCGTCGCACTCTACCTTTTAGAACCCTTCCAGTCTGGAGAGCTCCACCGTACCGCCCGCCAGTCGGGCGACCCGCTGTAATAGCCCCAGGCGATTCTGGCGTACTTTTTCCTCTTCGGCCATTACCAACACGCTCAAAGAAATGGTTTACCGCCGGGATCATCGGTACGAAAGCGCCCAGAAAATCGTCCACCGAGCCAACCGCGCGTTCCGTTCCTTCAGCTTTAACCAGCGCTGCATACAACTCGCGCTCTGCCGGTTCCGCAAAATCCGCCTCGCTGACCGCAAAAGATTCCTTAATCTCGCGCGTAATCCTCACACAGCGCGCATAGGCTGGCAAGATGCTGCTCCAATCCGGGCGCTTCGTCCATTCCTCAAGGCGCTCCGCCGCCCGCGCTGCCCGCGCCGGGTAGGCGCCCTGCGCCGCCAGCGCCGCTTCGACTACATCATACCGCCGGCCTTGATCGAGCAAGATATTGCGCAGCCGCTCAATAATGAACTCTAACACCGCCTGCTGGCTCTCCGCTTTTGCTTCCAATGGCAGGTGGCTGGCAGCCAACCGTAAACCGTTGCTCAAATCGAAGGCGAAAATGGTTTCGCCATCCCGCTTCCATGCCAACAGATTCTGCACCAATCCCAACGCCGCGCGGCGCTGGGCAAAGGGATCCTTGTTTCCAGAAGGCGCCAGGTTGGCCGCGAACAGCCCAACCAGCGTATCCAGCCGGTCGGCAATGCCGACCGCCAATCCCGCTTTGCTGCCCGCCGTGTGATCGCCAGCGTAGCGCGGCAGGTAGTGATCGAAAATCGCTTGCGCCACTGCCGCCGGCTCCCCAGAACGGAGCGCGTAATAGCGCCCCATCTGCCCCTGCAAGGAGGTCATTTCAACCACCATCTTCGTCGCCAGGTCGGCTTTGCACAAGGCAGCCGCTCGCAGCGCCGTTTGGCGCTCTTCGTCGCTCAATCCCAATGCTTGGCTCAAATCGCCCACCAATGCTTCAATCCGTTTCACTTTATCTAACATCGAGCCAAGTTTGACCTGGAAGATCAGCGTGCTAAGGCGTGGCAGGAATGCCTCTAACGTTCGTTTCAGATCATCCCGCACAAAGAAATCGGCGTCTGCAAAGCGCGCCCGGATGACGTGTTCATTGCCATCCCGCACCAGCTCCAACCCTTCCGCATCCCCGTTCCGCACCGCGATGAAATAGGGCAGCAATGCCTCGCTGTCGCCCTGCTTGCCTCGCGCGGCCAGCGGAAAATAACGCTGATGTTTCTTCATCACCGAGATCAATACTTCGCGCGGCAGCTTCAGGTAGTCCGCATCAAATGAGCCGCGCAATGCAGTCGGCGCTTCGATCAGGTCTGTCACCTCTGCCAGCAGAGCGGCATCCTCCGGAATTACCCCATCCACTTCTTCCGCCAATTTCGCGATCTGTTGCTGAATCCGCTCTCGTCGCGCCCGGCCATCCAGAATAATGCCCTGGCCTTTCAGAAATTCAAAATATTCCTGCGCCGAACGGACCCTTTGCTCCTGCGGTTCAAGGAATCGCAGCCCGCGTGTCGTGTCGCCTGCCGTGAGTCCAGCATATTCAAAGGGGATCGCCTGGCTGGAGCAGTGTTCTTCACCGCCCTCGCCATACAGCGCCAGCAGCCAGCGCACCGGCCTAGAAAAAGCTACGTTGCTGCTATTCCAGCGCATAGATTTATCGAATTTAAGGCCGGCAACCAGTCCGGGCAGCGCCTCCATCAACGCTTCGGGAGTATTGCGCCCCACCTGCCGCACCAGTGCAACCACATATCGCCCCCCATCCAACTCGCGCACTTCCAGGTCTGCCAACGCCACGCCTTTACTGCGGGCGAAACCTTCAGCGGCTTTGGTCGGCGCGCCGTCCGGGCCAAAAGCCCGCTCAGCCGGCGGCCCTTTGATCGCCTGTTCCAGATCCGTCTGCCAGGCTGCCAGGTCTTCGACATTGACCACCAGCCGGCGCGGCGTACCCTCAACGGTGATTGCGCCATGCGCCAATCGCAGGCTTTCTAAAAGCCCCGGCAGCCGCTCGCGCAACTGTTCCAGCGCCGCTTGCAGGTCGCTGACCGGCAATTCCTCCGTGCCAATTTCCAACAAGAATGGCGCCGCGACGTTCTTTACCGCCCGTATCTGCCCGCTTGCTGCTGCCGCTACGCTGGATGTTGCGGGCTGCTGGCTGTCGGCTGCCTCCTTTTCCTGCAGCCACGGATATTCCAGCCGCTGCCGTTGTTCCAGGTATACCTGCGACACACGCCGCGAAAGCTCGCGCATCCGTCCAAATAGCGCCTGCCGTTCGGTCACGCCCACTGCCCCGCGCGTATCCAGGACGTTGAAAGTGTGCGAACATTTCAGTATGTAATCATGCGCTGGCAGCGCCAAGCCATTGTCCAGGCAGGCGTTTGCCTCCATCTCGAACAGGTCGTACATCTGCCGTAGGCGGTTTACCTCTGCAATCTCAAAGTAATACTTGCTATGCTCCTGCTCGGCTTGCAAGTTTACATCGCCTTCGGTTCGCGTCGGGCTCCACTGGATTTCTTTAAAGCTATTCACCTGCTGTAACGCAATGGCAATCCGGTCCAAACCATAAGTGATCTCCACCGAAACCGGGTCCAGCACAAAACCGCCTGCCTGCTGGAAATAGGTGAACTGCGTAATTTCCTGGCCGTCCAGCCACACTTCCCAACCTAACCCCCAGGCGCCCAGCGCTGGCGATTCCCAGTTGTCCTCTACGAAGCGGATGTCATGCTGGCGCGGGTCAATCCCCAGCGCTTCGAGCGATTTCAGATAAATTTCTTGTGGGTTGCCCGGATCGGGCTTGAGAATGACCTGGAACTGGTAATGCATCTGCATCCGGTTTGGGTTTTCGCCATACCGACCATCATCAGGACGAATGGATGGCTCCACGTAAGCAACATTCCAAGGCTCAGGGCCGAGAACGCGCAAGAAGGTGGCCGGATTCATCGTCCCTGCGCCCACCTGGGTGTAATACGGTTGCCAGATCAGGCAACCCTGTCCGGCCCAAAACTCTTGCAGCGTCATGATAATAGACTGAAAATTCTTAGCAGTGGTAGTCATACAAAAAGATAATACCTCTCGTGTGCAGAATTGTTTAGAAAGTCAGGTTGATGTTGCTGGCTATCAGAACGATGGCAATAATTAACCCCAGCCCCAGGATCAAGATCGCGATCAGCAATGCCATTTTGAGCGAATCGTGCGGCTTATCGCCAATCGTCTTGCCGGTCTGACCGTTGATCAACAGCCGGTACTCGCGTCCCTGGAACTGGTAAGCGCCGACCCACAAGGGCAACAGGATATGCTTGAAAGTCATCCCGCTCCAGCTATGCCCACCCAGGCTGACGTTGCGCTTCTCCCGCCCAACCGCCACCAAAGGCAATATCTCCGGTCTGAGTTGCCGAAAAATTGCCTCGCGTCCGATCAACGAGGCGTCGCTAAGCGAGCAGTCGTATAACACCGTCGGCCAGCCCGCCAGGTATTCCGGTTTAAATGCCGCCACATCTTGCAGGTCAAATGGTTGCAATCCCGCCAGATCCTGCATGCTGACCACTTTCATACCAGGCGTCAACATATCATTAAAGAAGCGGGTCTCAACGCCGCTGATCGGCGTCCAGCGCTTGTAATTCCCCTCGCCATCGGCTACTTCACAGGTCCATTTGGCTTCCAGGATACCGTCGAAGGTCCAGAACGAGTAATAGCCGGGGCGCAGTTGCAGCGTTCGGCCTGCGCCGGGTAAGCTATCCGGCGAGAAAAGTCCCCTACCCAACCAGGCCTTCGCCAGCCGGTTGGCTTGCTGCTGATCTACTTTCATCATCGCAATCAACTGTGGTTCGATGATCTCTGCCTGTTCCGCCGATTGGATCAGGTGGTTAGAGCCGCAGTAAGGGCATTGGGTGGTCTTCAGACCGGGCGGCAACAGGGTCAACGCGCCGCATCGCTCGCAACTCAGGCGTTGCTCGGCTTGCGACCAGCGATGCCCCATCGTAGTTGGCATCACAAAATCTAATACTTGTTCGGCGCGATCCGCAGTGGAACCAACTACCGCCGGCTCTTCAACCGCCTGGCTGCCTTCTTGATAGCCGCAGTATTCGCAACTCAATTCCATGCTCAAGGTTGAAAAGATCATCCGTCCGCCGCAACGCGGGCATTGAAACGATTGGCTTCGCGCTTCGACCGGTTCTTGCGGCTTGACCGCTTGTGGTTCTTGGCCTGCGGGGATCAACCGGGTCGGATCAATTTTCCCCTTCAAGATCGCCAGCCCGCGCCGCGCGGCTGCGTTGGTCGGGTCGAGCGATGCCGCTTTTTCTAGGTAATCCATCTGCTCAGCCGGCGTCTGGGTGGTCGCCGAAAGCCATATATACGGTTCGGCGTCCGCCTCATTTAGATAAATCGCCCGGTTTAACAGCGACTGCGCTAGTTTGAATTGCCCGCATTTCACCGCAGTGATGCCATCGCGCAAGTATTCCCGATATTGCCGCTCACGGTCGTCATACATTCCGCTCATCGTGTCAGAAGTGTAACCGTCTCTTCTCATTCTGTCAAATAATCATTGCCCCAGAAATCGGCGGCCAGTTAAAGCGTGAGGGGCGTCCCGCGTATTTTCCATTAGCGGAACGCCCCTCACACACCTTCGACCAGCGCACGGCTGGTCAGCGCGAGATGCCTCAGGCGCTTGTCGTGCAATTGGCTGCCGAACCGCCAAAAGATAACGTGCCTGCCCCAGAACCTTTCGAGGCAAAAGTGGATAGTTTCTTTGATATTTTGGCGCTGCCGCACATCGGGCATTTTACCTCGCTCGTTGCGCTGGCGCTCCGTACTAACTCTTCAAATGGGCTCTGACACTCGCTACATACAAACTCAAACAGCGGCATAGACCGTTCCTCCAGGATGAGAATGACACTACTAATACCCTCTTAGATGCTCAAACTCGCAAAAGGTTACAGACGATCAGTCGCCGCTTGTTTCCACCGGCATGGTGATTGGCCGGCTCTCTGCAATGCCGCCGGTCTCTTTGGCGGTCTTACGCTGCTCCTCGATATTCGTAATTGCCGGTACCAACCAACCCGCCAGGCCAAGTAATCCGGTTAACACGCCCCCGACCAGGAACCACATGCGCACCCCAAATTTATCCGCCAAAGGGCCAGCCGCAATCAGGCCGAGCGGCGAAATCGCTTTAGCCATGCTGATCACCAACAGAAAGACCCGTCCTTGCATCTCCGGCGCCACTACCGACTGTAACACCGCGAACAATGGGCCATCAATCATCGGGCCGGTGAAACCGACCACGAAGACGACCGCTACAGCCGCCCAAAAACCAGAGGCGGGGATTACCCCCAGCGCGGCGATCCCCGCGCCCAATAGGACGATCCCTGCCAGCGAGGTAAGCACCCTCCGCCGGAAACCGCCCCAGGCGCTCAACGTCAATCCTCCTACCACCACGCCAATCCCCCAGGCCGATTCCATCCAGGCCAGATGGAACGCCTGGCCGTGGAAATGAGTGGCGACCAATAGCGGCTGTAAGGCATTAGTCGGGTTCAACAGTAAGTTGATCAACGTAGCCAGCCCGGCGATTAACATCAGTCCCGGCCAGGCCCACACATAGCGCAAACCATCCCGCACATCCTGCCACAATCCCGTTTTGGCCTGGTCGGAAGCTTTGAATAGCAGCCGTTCGGGCTGCGGAATAGCTACAAAGAACAGGCTCACAACCGCGACCAGCGCGGTCGCAACGTCAATCGCCAGGATGCCCTGCATTGGCAGCCAGGCCAGCAACAGCGCCCCCAAAGGCGCCGAGCCGATATTCATTGCCCCGTTCAACATCTGGTTCAGCCCTTGAATGCGGGAAAGATGTTCCTTTGGCGCCATCAACGAAGTGGAGGCCTGCATCGCCGACCAGTGGAACAATCCGAAAGCGGAACGGAGCAGCATCAGCGCGTAGATATGCCAGATTTGCACCCATCCGCTCCAAAACAGCGCCGCCAATCCCACCGTCGCCAGCGCTATCAGGCTATCTGCTGCGATCATCACCATGCGCCGGTTCCAGCGATCTACAATCGCGCCGGCGATCGGTCCCAGCGCGATCTGCGGCAATAAGCTGACCAGCACAGCCGTTGCCAACGCCGTCGCCGAGCCGGTGCTTTGAGTCAACCACCAGATCAATGCAAATTGCACCAGTTGGCTGCCCAGCAAGGATACCGCCTGGCCGCTCCACATCAGGAAGAAATTGCCCTTCCAGCCTCGTCCGTCGCCGTTGTCTTGATTACTCATTAAAATTTCTCCAACTTACCTGTATTTTATTAGTAATAATTATAATATAAAATTCAATAATTTCAATATTTACTTTAATAATATTGATTTTGATTTCAATTATCTTGCTGCGGCGGATGAGATGTATAATGTCTTATCGTCTTGTCCCTCCGATTGGTTTCGCGTCCGCCCAGTTTTAATGGTAAATTTGTTCTGGAGGCAGCCATGCAGCGCAGACATATTTTATTCGTTGGCCTTTGGTTCGTTTTCTTTAGCCTGCTCTATCAATCGCCGGATGTTTCCCTTTCGGCCTCAACCAGAGCGGCGCAGTCCCTCGATCCCTCTAGCCGCCCCACTGCCAGCCTGCTTCCCGCGGTGCAGATCACCGTTAACCAGGTGGTCGCGGCCGGCTTGAGTTCGCCGGTCCAGGCCACCCACGCCGGGGATGGTTCCGATCGCCTGTTCATCGTCGAACAGACCGGCAAAATTCGCTTGCTGAAAAGCGGACTCCTCCTGGGCGCGCCCTTTCTCAATCTGACTTCTCTAATCAGTTGTTGCGGCGAGCGAGGTCTGCTGGGGCTGGCTTTTCATCCCAACTATCCAGCCAATGGATATTTCTATGTCAACTACACCCGCCAGGTGGACGGCGCAACGGTGATCGCCCGCTATACCGTCTCTACCAATCCCGATCTCGCCGACCCATCCAGCGCCAGCGTCTTGCTGGTCATCCCACAACCCTTTTCAAATCACAATGGCGGCCAAATTGCTTTCAGTCCCCTGGACGGTTATTTATACGTCGGCATGGGCGATGGCGGCAGCGCCGGCGACCCCAATAACAATGCCCAGAATGTTAATTCTCTGCTTGGTAAGTTATTGCGCCTGGATGTCAATCACGCCGCGCCATACAGCAACCCGCCCGACAATCCTTACGTTGGCAAAGCTGGCGCAGACGAAATTTGGGCGCTCGGTTTGCGCAATCCCTGGCGCTTCAGTTTTGACCGGCTGACCGGCGACTTATATATTGGCGATGTCGGTCAGAATTTGTGGGAAGAGGTTGATTTTCAGGCTGCCAATACCCCCGGCGGTCAAAACTATGGCTGGCGTTGTCGCGAAGGCAACCACGATTACGATTTGAGCAGCGGCTGCGCCAATCTCACCCTCGCGCCGCCCATCGCTGAGTACAACCACGCAGTCGGCCACTCGATTTCGGGCGGTTTTGTTTATCGCGGCCAGGATTTCCCTGCTCTGCAAGCCCGCTATTTCTATGCCGATTATGTGGATGGTCAGATCTGGAGTATCTACCAGGCCAGCTCGAACCCCAGAACCTGGTCCACGCCCGAACTGGAGCTGGACACTGGCTTGAATATCAGCGCTTTCGGGGAAGATGAGCGAGGCGAGTTGTATATTCTGGATTATTCCGGCGGCATGCTCCGCCGGCTGGCGGATGTGAACGGCGCAACCCCGCAGTTATCCACCTCCAGGAAAGAGGTCTCCACTCCCAGCGCCGATCCGGGCGAATTGATAACCTATACCATTCACCTGACCAACACCGGTTCGCTGGTCAACCGCCAGATTGTGCTTACCGATACCTTGCCTGTTGGTCTGACCTATCTGCCCGGTTCGTTCAAAGCCTCTTCCGGCGCGCCCGATGACTCGCGCGCTCCAAGCCTGAGCTGGAGCGGAAATCTGAACGCCGCCCATTCATTCACCATTACTTACCAGGTCACTGTCACCGGCGTGGTAACCGGCAGCCTGGTCAACCGCGCCCAGGTCGTCTCCCCGCCGGATGTTTCCTTCACATTACCCCAGGCGTTGAGCATTCCGCGTTCGTTGCTCCATACCAGCCCACCGGATTTTGTCGTCCCAGGCACGCAGCCCAATCACCTTACCGCCGAAATCCCGCCCTCCGCCGACTGTGATACCTGCCATAGCCAGCCCATCTATGACCGTTGGCGCGGCAGTCTGATGAGCCAGGCCGGGCGCGACCCGTTGATGTGGGCGGCGCTGTATGTTGCCAATATAGACGCTCCCCATTCTGGAGAATATTGCCTGCGCTGCCACACCGCCAAAGGCTGGTTGGAAGGACGCGCTGACCCGGCCGATGGCTCTGCCCTTCAGCCCGGCGATCTGCTCAACGGCGTGCCATGCGCAGTCTGTCACCGCATGGTAGACCCGCGGCCCAGCACGCTGGATGAAGCCGCTGCGATTGACCAGGTCATC
>Ga0172371_10002622_pt1 | contig 28443 bp, 19 predicted proteins | sample Lak12m_FD_114543 | JGI IMG/M metagenome (GOLD analysis project Ga0172371, IMG submission 114543) | Freshwater microbial communities from Kabuno Bay, South-Kivu, Congo - kab_022012_12m | ecosystem: Environmental > Aquatic > Freshwater > Lake | place: Democratic Republic of the Congo: South-Kivu...
ATGGTGGAGCTAGCGAGAGTCGAACTCGCGGCCACATGAGCGCCCGTCAAGCGCGTTGCCAACCGGGCCATGGTCCGATCTCGACTTGACAGCCAGGCGACGACTATTACTTTACGTGCGGTTGGTGGAACGGCGGACCGGGCGAGGGCCACGGAAAGCCTGGGGCCGGACCCGTTCCGACAAACAATGGAACAACTGGGTAAATAGGAGGTGTGCCATGTACACTAGATCTGCTCTGCCTGCTCTGTTCAAGGACTTCTTCGATGATGATTGCCTCTCCCCCGCGTGGATGGCCGAGGGGCGCAGCTTTGCCCCCGCTGTCGACGTCTACGAGAAGGACGGCGAGCTCAAGCTCGACGTCGATCTCCCGGGCGTCACCAAGAAGGAGATCTCCGTCGAATACAACGACGGCGTACTTACGATCAAGGGGCAGCGCAACCACGAAGCCGAGGAGAAGACCGAGAAGCAGTTCACAAAGGAACGCTTCTACGGCGCATTCGCAAGGGCCTTCCGGATCGGCGACGGCTACGATCACCAGAAGATCGCCGCCAAGTTCGAAGACGGCGTGCTCAAGGTCACCATGCCGCGCCGCGAGGAAACCAAGCCCGTGTCGGTGAGGATCCAGTAGCACATCCAGCGAGGGGCCCCCTCACCCTGCCCTCTCCCGCGAGGGGAGAGGGGATTGGCAGGCGAGGGGGCCGGTGGTAGCATCCGTCCCGGCGGCGGGGCCAAGGCAAGCAGAGGTCCTTCGCACAACGGCGGGCGATCGGTGCCGAGCACAGCAGCTTGGAGGCCGACTCCGTTCAGGATGGCGGATGCCTTACGGGAGAAGCCATTCCATAGCGTCGGTGAGATTCAGATGAGCCACAGGAGCGCCGATCGATCCAATCCGATGACCTGGACAATTCCCAATCCGCCGCGCCCCCGAACGGGGGCACCTCAACATAGCCAGGGGCAGCGCCCCTGGGCCTGCGGATGTGCCTTCTCCGTGACCCTCCTTGCCTTGGGCTTGCTTATGTCCTGCGGCAGAACCCCGACCGGGGAAATGCCCGAGGACGTTGCTGCCGCCCCGGCCACAGACTGCCCGGGGGTCGGGCACGCCGCTCGGCTCCCGTGCTCCGAAGCCGAGGTCAAGCTCCTGAGCTTCGCATTCTATCGGCGGATCGGCGACAAGACGATGGCCGAGGCAAAGGACGGCCAGGTCTTCGCTCTCGCGGAGATCGAGTGGGTCCGCGGAAGTTCGTCCGCCCAGCCGACTGCCGCGCCAACGGCCCGGAAGGATGCCCATGAGCCCGGTCCGGCAACGGCGCCCACAGCCGCTTGGAGTGGGACAGATCTGCGCCTGCTCGACGGCGACGGCCGGGAGTGGCAGCGTGTACCGGATGCCGAGACAGCCTTCCTGGCCATGCAGCCGCCGGGGAGATTCATGGCCCCACCATCCAAGCCGACAGAGCCGCTACGGGACGTTCGCGTGTTCTCGATCCCGCCAATCGCGGCGACTGCTGGCTTGTTCCTGGACCTGGCCGCGCCACCCTGCGCAGACAAGGCTCGTTTCTGCCTGGGAAAGCACGTGGTCAAGTAGAGTTCCTTACGAGGGCCGACCGGCCCGGGCTAGTGGCCTCACCCAAAGCTGTTGCAGCTATGCTTGGGCGCAGGAGCTGACGGCGCGGACCCCAAGCTCTTGGAAGACCCGCTGCGTGAGGAGAAGACCGACATCTTGCGGCGGCAGTCAGAGCCGCCGCACTCGGGACATTTCACGGAAGAGGAATCTCGGGATACGATCTCCTCGAACTCCCTCCCGCATGTTTCACACCTGAAATCGTAGAGCGGCACGGCACACCCCCAATACACTCACAGGGTAGTATCGGCCACCACGATTGCAAGCGAAAAGACGGGGGGGAACCGGGCGGGACGGGGGGCCTACGCCAGGTACCCCTGATTAACACGGTACGCAGCGTTGGAGATGTTGCGCAGCTTCTCGAGCTGGTTGCCACGCTTTGACTTAAGGAACTCCTCCAGCAGGGCGTGCAGCTCTGCATCCGGGTGAGCGCAGACCCGCGGAGTAATCGGAATCCCCTCGTCCTTGGCCATCTTCTGGAGATTGGCTGACGTCACCCCGCACAGCGGACGCACGAACCTGGGACTTCGCGAGCTTGGTTCGACCGGATGCAGCGGATCGACCACACCCCGCAGCACCATGCCGGAGAAGAGCCACGCTGCGCGATCGAAGATGTCGTGCCCAAGAGCCACCACGGGCGCATCGAGCTTGAGCGCCGCTTCCGACAACGCCGCGGCATGCGGTACCCTGGTCCAGTGGTCTTCGTTCCTCGCAGGCCCAGGGCAAACGTGCAGAGTCATCTCCAACCGGGCGCAGGCAGCACGGAGCACATCTGCCACCGGCCTCGCCGGCCCGTGCACGTCATCGGGCACGAAGACGGGCAGCAACTCCGGCTTCACCGGCGTCTTCTTCCTCCGGTGGTACAGCGCAACCAGCAGGCACAAACTGGCGTACCCGCCGGACACCGCCACGATCAGCTTCCTCACCGTACCCGCTTCCGTGGCTCGCCGTTCCTCGGCAGCCGCTCGACCGTCGTCCGGCCCCGCTCGACCATCGACGACCGTCCCTCGACCATCGTCCATCGACCATCGTCCATCGCCAATCGCCAACCTACCATCGGGAGCGGGCAGGTCGAGCATTCCGGCCTCGTGGATGGCGAGGCCGGCCCGCTTACAGACGTAGTAGGTGGAATTCGGGAGCTTGGGAAGAGACACGAGGGGACCTCAGCGCCGAAGGCAGGTTGCAGTGAGTGGACCCGGGCCAGGGCAGCGGCAACAGCGCTCCAGCACGACCGGAGCTCCGAACCGAGGGTTCAGGATCACAGATCTTCTCCCGCCGATTGGACCAGGAAGACGGACACCTTCCAAGGTCCGTGGACACCAAGCACAAGCCTCTTCTCGATGTCTGCGCTCCTGCTCGGGCCGGTGACCAGCACCCGGTGCAGGCCGGGTATCCGGACGTGTTCGTTGTTCCAAGCTGCAAGGTCCGGCACTATACGGTCCACGCTCGCCACGCAAAGATGGGTCCGGGGAAGCAGCGACGCTGCGAGTCTGCGGGAGTCCGGAGCGGAGAGTGCGATCGTCCCCGTCGTAGCGATGATCGCATCCGCTGCGGTGAGGCCTGCATCGCAGGATGCGATCTCCGCAAACTCCAGAGTCGTCACATCCAACAGCTCGGTCGATGGAAGCTTCGAAGTGAGCCCTTTGAGCAACCAGGGCTCTGCAAGCAGCCCGCGGAAGTCGCACGCGACACGGCGCATCTGCCGGGAGTAGATGTTGTTGGCGAGCGAATCGAGCAGCGCGTTCCGATCGCCCAGGACGTGGTACCCGGTCTTGTTCTCATCGAACTGACGCAAGGCCACCATCAGCATCGCGTCGCCGTCCGCACCCGCCGCGGGTTCGACCCGCACGACCCGCATCTCGCCGAGATCTCCTTCCGGCCGGAACGCAGAAGAGAGGCGCTCCAGGATCTCGTCTCTCGCTTTGCTCACAGCGGCCACCTCCCCTTTCTCCGGCCTTGGCGGAACATGGATCTGAAAAGACGCCGAGCGGGCTTCGGCGCTGCCCGTTCCTCCCCCCATCCTGCTGCGGACTCGATCCTGGAAAGCGTCTTCCGGAACCTGGTCGCAAGCCGATGCCCCAAGTGCGAGAGCCCGAATGCGCCCGGGCCACTCATTGCCCTGGCGTACCATCTTGCCATGCGCTGCGCCTTCTTCTGCTCTGCCTTGGGCCGCAACGAGTTGGAGGTCCGTCGCGCAAGCGCTATGAGCCTGTCCAGCGGAATGTGAGCGGGGCACACCTCGGTGCACGCACCGCAAAGCGTACAGAGATCCGTGTCGGTGCACCTCGCTACCGGCGGTCCCATGAACGGTGCGAGAGCAATCCCGATCGGGCCCGAGTAGGTCCAGGAATACGCGTGCCCCGAGACACGCTCGTACACCGGGCAGACGTTCAGGCAAGCTCCGCAACGGATGCAGCGCAGCAGCTCCCGATGCGGCCCCGCGGCAAAGACGTCGCTCCTGCCGTTGTCCACGAAGATGACGAACCGTTTCCTGCCCGCTTCCGGTTCTGCTGGAATGAACGATGCGTAGACGGTAGCGTCCTGGCCCGTAGCTCCGCCCGGAAGCAGCGACAGCACGCAAGCGGCTTCCTGCCGGCTGCGCACGACCTTCTCGATGCCGACCAGCGCCACGTGGACCGGAGCAAGGGAGAAGCCGGCTCGGCCGTTCCCTTCGTTCTCGACGATCACCAGCTCCCCAGTCTCGACGATGGCCATGTTGGCCCCGGAGAACGCAATCTGAGCAGACAGGAACTCCGGCCGAAGCGCTGCTGCGACGAACCGGCACATGTCCTCCGCATCCTGGGCGTGCGCCATTCCCGCTTCCCTCTTGAGGATCTCTCCGACCTGCGCGGCGTCCATGTGCAGGCAAGGCGCGGTGATGTGCGACGGACTCTGCCCCGCTAGCTGCACGATGCGCTCACCAAGGTCGGTTTGAAGAAGCCGGCAGGGGACTTCCCGCAGAGCCTCTTCCAAACCGATCTCCTCGCCCACCATCGTCTTGGAAGCGACCGCGGTCCGGGCGCTCACGCTCCTGGCGATCCCCGCGACCAGCTCCCTTGCCTCGGCCGCATCCCTGGCCCACAACACCTGCGTTCCGGCTTCCACCAGACGCTTCTCCAACTCCTCCAGATTCTCCTTCAGCCGCCCGACATTGCGGTGCCGAATCTCCCCCACCAGCGCCCTGGCCGCTTCCGGGTCAGCGAGATGGGTCCGGAACTTCTCCATCCGTCCCCTCACCGTGGCAAGCCCGCGCTGAAGCGTCGCCTGGAGCCGTTCGTCCCCCAGCTTCGACGACACCACGCGCCGAAGTGGCTCCAGCGCTGTCTCAGCTCCCCCGGCCCCCCGACTTCGCCGGGAGCTTGAAGCCCCGGGTGCAAGGCGGCTCTCGCCGCGATCCGATTCGCCCGCGGCCAACTTCGGGTCGTCTTCTTTCCCGGTCCCGGCCATGGCTCTAACTCTTGCGCAGCACGGGGAGCCCCGTGCCGGAAAGTAGCTGCGAGTAGTGCACAATCGAGGCCGGCGCACGGTCTCCCTGCGCAGCGGCTATGCCCCTCAGGTGCAGAATGCAACCGGCATCAGCAAGAACGATCAAGTCGGGCCTCTCTGCCTCCGCAGACGTCAGGGACTTGCGCCCCATTGCGATCGACAGCTCCGGCAGCTTCATGGAGAAGACGCCGCCGAATCCGCAGCAAGTGTGCGCCCGCGGGGACTCGACGACCTCCAGCCCATCCATTACCCCGAGCAAAGTCCCCAGAGCCGAAGCTCCGTGCACGTGCCTCAGGTGGTGGCACGTGTGGTGCACGACCGCACGCAGCTTGCTCCCGCCCTTGAGCGGCATCGACGCCTTGATCCTCTTGTGCAGATCGTTTCGCACCAGGAACTCCGACAGGTCGAAGACCCGTTCCCTCAGGTGCCGCCACCGGAGGAGGTCGTTCTCTGGAAGGTCCAGGTCCCCGTAGGCGTCCCGGACCATCGCAACGCACGACCCCGACGGCGATACGACCACGTCTGCATCGCCGAAGATCGCAAGCATCCGCCGCGCCATATGCGTCGCCTCATCAGCGAAGCCCGCGTTGTACGGCGGCTGTCCGCAACACGTCTGGTGCGAATCCACGTGCACCTCAACGCCGGCAGCTTCGAGGAGCTTCACCGAAGCGATACCTATCTCCGGAAGGAAGCGATCTACCAGGCAGGGGACGAAGAGCGAGACTCGCATCAGGCCAGTTCCAAAATGGGGCTCACCGCCTCGAAGCGGCTGGAGTCTAGACAAGGACTTATTAAATAGCAACAATAGCGGCCCGCCGCGGGGCGAGGTGGCTGGTGCCCCCCCCCTACCCTCCCCCACACCGGGGGGTGGAGAGTGTTTCGACCCTGGCGAGCGGGGGGAATCGGAGGCATTATGGCAGGCAGCTTCGGAACTGTGCGTGGAGATTGGAGGTCGGCCAGTAGGTGGCTTGGCGCTGCGCTCGCCTTGGTGGCGGTGCTTCTTGCCGGCTGCCCGTCGCAGACGCTTCGAAGGGGGGGGGCTCCGGAGGTACCGTCGCCAAGATCCCTCCCGGAAAGTGCGGCGGCGGCCCCGGCCCCGGCCGCTGGCGTTGCGGACGCGCTCGATCCGACGGGGGCAGTGCTTCCGGGCAGGGTCGAATACGATCAGGGGTTCGTGTTGCTGTCCTACGCCCAGGCACTACGGCTGGCAGCGGACCGTGATGCCCCGCTCCTCGTGTACCTCTTCACCAAGTGGTGCGGCCCCTGCAAAGAGCTGGACGAGAAGGTCTTCCCGGAACAGGAATTCCAGACATTCGCCAAGACAATCGTGAGCTTGAAGGTGGACGCGCTTTCCGACGAAGGTACGCTGGTGGCGAAGCGTTTCGGCGTGGACTCGTACCCGACCATGATCGTCTGCAGGTCGGACGGCACCGAGATCGAGAGGTTCTTCGGGTTCAGCCCCACCCAGGAGTTCATCGGCACCGTCCGCGACTACATCGCCGGCCGAAACACCGCATCGTGGCTGAGGGACCGCGCAGAGGAAGATCCTACGAACATGGAAGCGGCATTCGTAGCGGGCCGAGAGCTTGCCATTCGTGACAGGGGAGAGGAAGCGGAGCCGTTCCTCAAGGCCGTCATCGCTGGAGCGGGCGCAGGACCAGCGGAGAACGTGCCTCGCGCAATGCTGCTGCTTGGGAGAACCGTCTACCTGGACCAGATGCACGACCATGCCAAAGCGGTGCCGGTCCTGGAGGAGCTTTCCGGGAAGTATCCGGACACGTTCTTCGGGGTTGAGGCGACCTACGACATCGCCCGCATCTTCATCGAGCAGCAACAGGTGGACAAGGCCAGGGAAGTCCTCACCAATCGCATCACGTTTGCGGGTAAGGATCAGATCGAACGTTTTCGCTACGCGTCCTTCTGCCTGCTGCACTCGTTCATGCTTCCCGAGGCCACCATCGCCGTCCGCGACGGACTCAAAGAGCGGCCGGATGCGGCTTATCTCTGGAAGACCCTTGCCGACCTCGAATTCAGGCAGAAGAACTACGACGCAGCAGCGGAAGCGATGCAGAAGGCCGCGGAGCTGGAGCCGGAGACGGAGGCATACTCGGTCCTCCTCCAGACTTACCGCACCGCGGCGGAGAAGGCGAGGGGCCAGGACAAATGAAAGACGAGCACCCGATTGACCCCAGGAAGAAGGTTACCGACGTAGTCACCGGTGCGGTCAAGCAGGGCGGCATGGCGGTCGTGAACGCCATTCTGGATCAACCGAATGCGGAGGGGCTTGTCCAGGCGCTGCACCCTGAGGAGTTCCACCACTTGGTCCACGAGATTGGCAAGGCGGACTCCGCGGACATCATGCGCTGCGCGTCAGTCGAGCAAATCCAGGGCATGCTCGACCTCGACGGCTGGGTGGGCGAGCGCTTCGAGCCCGACCGGGTCCAGGACCTGATGGGAGTTGCTGCGGTCGCGGGTGAAGACGTTGTGGACCGCATGTTCGAAGCGATGGACGACGAAACCATAGCCCTGTACCTACTGCGCAAGGCCAAGCTCGTCCAGCGGACGTTCGAGCCCGAGCAGGAAGAGGCTATCCAGGAGCAGGGCGAGTACTTCACCACTCCGGACGGCCAGTTTTTCATCGTCTTGCCTTTCGGCGACAAGGATTTCCCGGCCGTCCGCTTTTTCATCGATCACTTTTTCGCGCACGACAAGGAAGAAGCCATCTCGATGCTCAAGACGATGGTATTCGAGGACGCTGACGTGCTGGAGGAGGACGCACTCCGTTTCAGGAACGCCCGCGTCCAGTCGATGGGTTTCCCGACTGCGGAAGACATCGAGAAGATCTTCGCGTACATCAACCCGATGAAAGTCAGGCAGAAGGTGCGCTCCGGCGAGAGCAATGCCAAGGCATTCGACGTGGAGCGCACGACACTCCTGCCCGCGCTCATCGGCCTGGAGCGCCAGGATGTGCCGTTCCTGAAGAGGGTGCTGGACGGGTTCGACGATCCGGAGAGCACCGCCAAGGTTGCCGAAGCGCTGATCTTCCTTTCGAACGCTGTGTTTTCTGACGCGGTGGGCGGCGACCTCAGCGAAATGGCGAAGTACCCTGAGTCGCTTCGCCGTGCGCTGTCGCTTTTCAACCTCGGGTTGGAGTACGTGACTGACGGGCGCCCCGATGCCGCTCGCTCGCTGCTGCTGAGGGCGTGGCCGAAGACCCTGTTTCGGCTCGGACACTCCGTGACCGTGCTGGTCCGCGAGCAGGCCCGCAAGCTCCTGCCGTTCACCGGCAGGGAGCACGGTTTCTACCTGTTCGACCCGCCATTGGACGACGTGATCAAAGGCGCCGGCCGGCCGACGGCCCAGTTCTTCGACGGGCTGGACGACGAGAAGAAGGCGACGTGGAGCGACTTCCGGTCGCTGGCTCAGGTGAAGAAGACGAAGGCGGTCCTGAGGCAGGCAGCGGCGGTGGCAGACTTCGCTGTGCGCGCTCTTAAGCTGGATGCCGAAGCCGTTGCCCACGTCGTGCCCGAGGATCTCAGGCATGCCGTCACGCACACCACGCTGATGGCAACCGCGCTCCTCAACAGCCTGCTCGGCTCCGAGTCGATGCTTGCCCCGATAGAGATTCAAGACGTCGCACGCGTGGCAGACGTGGTGCTGGTCCAGGCCGAAGACGGCGGCCGGATGCTGAACCCCAGGCTCAAGGCAGCGGTCCGGAGGTTCAACTCGGATGATCCCAACAAGTTCGCCGCTGCCCTTCTCGACCTGTCGCTGCGCAAGCTTGAAGACGTATTCCTCAGACTGCCGGCTGGTCAGATCCCGGAGCCCAGGTTCCTGGCCGGTGCGATACTCGTCAAGGCTTGATCTCAGCCTATTTCTTCAGCACATCGAGCCACGGTCTTGGACCCGCGTGACGCAGGCTGACGTCGGGGCACCCTTTTGCCCATTTGAGGAGCGACTCCGGCACCGGAATCGAATCCAGCTCCAACATTGAGCGGGAGACCGGGTCGCGCAGCAGCCGGAAGGCGTCGCGGACGGCTGCGAAACCTTCCGGGTCCTTCTCGATTGGATGCTCCTCTATGGCTCTCGCGTAGGCTTCTCTGACTTCCCGGTCGCTTGCGGCAGGTGTCAGGCCGAGGACCTCGAACGGGCTTGCGGCGGCTCCATTCCGGCCGGTCTGTCTCCCCTTGCGATCTACCGAGTCCATCAGCGTCTCCTCTTCCTGTCAAGAAGGAATCTGGCGGTATCGAGAGCATCGCTCAGCGCTCCCAGGGTCTTTCGGCACATGAAGCTCGCCTGGCGGTAGGGAGTGAGGGAGACGGATGGCCACTTCATCACAAGCTCGTCCAACCTTGGCGGCATTCCGTTCGTGGTTGGGTGGGCTGCGGCAGCGCGCATCAGCACTTGGATCGGGCCGGGCGCGTTTGCAAGGCTGGGTTCGATTTGCTTCAGCAGCGAAACCAGGGGGAACTCCTGTAGGTCTTCCGCCTCGGCCCCCCTGGCGCCACCCCGACCGGAAGCACCGACGAGACCCAGCCCGTCCTGCTCGTAATCGCCGTCGTCGCCGGATTCCTGGTCCTCGTCGTCCTCGATGTCCTCTTCGCCCTCAGTGTCGTCCTCTTCGTCAGGCTCCTCCCACCCAGCGGGCGGTACTGTGCCTGGCACACTTCGCACAGGCGCGCACTGGGGGCATCGGCACGCAACCAGGCTCGGCTTGTAAGCACCGTCAACGAAATCCTTGATGCGGCCAGTAGGCATCCACTCTTCCAACTCACGTTCGACTACCTGGGCAACCACGGATGGTTCCAGATCGCGCGCATGCCCCTCCAACCGGTTGAAAAACGCCATCCCTTCTCCCGGGTGGCCTGCCCCAATGGACTTGAGCTTGTCCAGGGAGACCGTCCCCTCCCCGCGCAAGGCCAGAGCGGCTGCCGCAAGCCAGCACAGTGTGCGACGCCTCCAAACCTCCCCGGGAAAAGACCGCGCACGCTGGACCAGGAAGAGCGGCACCTCCTGCCGCGAACGAAGCCCGGCAGCGGACAACATGTACAGCACGTCGGCCGTCACGGGACCTCGGAGCCGCACGGCTGCAGCCAGTCTCCTTGCCGCGGCAGTCTCCATGGAGGGGAGGGCCTTGCTCATCTGCTTCGCCAGTGCGTCCACCCATTTCACCGGCAACTCCACCTTCACGAACCAGTCTTCTGCAGCAGAAACGACTGCGACACACGCGTCCAGCGCCTCGTCTTGGCGAATCCTGCGAGCCCCCGCCCAGGAGAGACCATCGGTCGCAAGCTTAGGGCCTCGCGCAAGCGACTCGGCCAGGAACTCGGCAGCAGCCGCGCTGCCCAGCGCTGCGCCGGCGGCGGCCACAACGGCCGCCCACTGTTCCCGGCGCTCCCGAGCGCAAAGAACGATCCCCGTGAGCATAGAGTGCAACACCGGGCGAAAGCCTTCGGACATGATCGGCAAGTCGCGGAGCCGCTCCAGCACCTCCGCTGCCTCCCGCCCCCGACGCGAGTCGTGATGGTGCAGGACCTGCTGTGCGTCGATCCGCACGCGCAACTCGAGAATCTTTTCGTTCTTCGGGTCGATTCGAAGTGCCTTCTCCACCGCTGTGGCGGCCTTGGTCAGTTTCCCCCTCTTCTCCGCCGCGGCGGCAAGGTAATGGAGCGGTCGAAGGTCACGCGGGCACGCCTTGGACCAGAGCGCGGCGACTGCCTCGTCGCGGGGGCTCGACTTCGGCTCGTCGCTTGCCGTGAAGGAATGCCACTCCTCGAACCATTCGGCCCGCGGTTCTTCAGCACAGGCCCGGGCATAAAGCCCGTAGGGCTCCGTTACGAATGAGATCCATTGCCAAACCCCCTCGTCGGCGGGGCCGGTTTCGCCGAAGAAGGCTTTCGCTATTTCGGCTCGTGAGAGGTAGTCGCGCAGAGAAGATCCTCTCCGCGATCTGTCTATTCGCCTGGTCTGCGCAGACAGCCGGGCCGCACGGATCATCAGCGCAGCGCGCATAGGACCGGCCGGCACAGCATCGTCGCCCGGAGTCACAAAAGAGAGTGCCCTGTCCCAGTAGATGGCGGCATGCATCGACGAGCCGGCCTTCTCGGCGGCCCTGGCACAGATCTTCCAGGTTCCGACGTCCACCGGGCAAGGGCGCTCCATGCACGTCAACACGCTCTCGACCGAATACCCGAACAGGGCGGACCGGCAAACGCACCTCCGCTGCAGCTCGGACACCAACCCGGGGTAATGCTGTCTACAGACTTGCGACACCCTCTGCAGAGATCTTCCCACGGCATAAGGATCTTGGGCACGAAACGCCTCTTCCAGCGCCCGCACACCATCATACAGCTCGCCCCGGCCGCCCAGTACCTTGCTAACCAGAGAGCGCATCACTGGGGTGGCCCTGTCCATACCTGTTCCGTTGAGCATGATTCGTATTGGCTGTACCAGCAGGTGGACTGCTTCGCCGCGGCGCACCTTCGCCAGGGACTCCCGGCACATCCGGTCGCGGCCGCCGTAGAGGTGGTGTAGCGCCTGCACGAGATGCTTCCAGGACGAAAGCGGGGAAGAGTCCGCCACCTGCGGCAACGCGACGACGCTGTCCTCGACGGGCCCGGATGTGACCGCGTTCAAAGCGGCCTCGATAGCCAGCCCTTCTGCAAGCAGCGGATGCCCCGAAGGCACATCTTTGGTTCTGCGCAAGTTCGCGGGGTCCGTCAGGTTCTTCCGGATTGTCTCGACCCAGTTGCCGCGATCGTCACCAACGGCGATCTGGACGGCGCTTCCCGGGGGGGGGAGCGCCTCCGGACTTCGTGCGCGCATGCCGCTCCCATGGGCCGCAGGCGGCTCACGCACGGGCATCGCTTTCGGAGCGTTTCGACCATTGGCCGCGGGCGGCTCAAGCGCCGGAGTTGCTTTCGGAGCGGTCCGCTCGAAGTCCGCGAGCAAGTCCCTGCCTGCCGGGTAGCGCTCACGTGCATGTCGGACGACGTCGGATGCTTCGGCAGTCTTCCCCTCTTTGCGAAGTTGCTCGGCACGAGCACGGTACGCCCTCGCGGCCAAGCGCTCGGTGTCCCGCGTTCGCACGTTCTTGTGGTAGAGCTTGGCCTCAGTCATGGCTTGGCGGGCGTCGCCCGCGGCCAGCAGAGCTTCGATTCGCACTACTATGGTATCGACTCGTGTCGATCCCGGTGACACTTACCACCCTCAGAATCGCCTGTAGGCGTCCAGGCACTCCACGGGTTTCCCCGGGTTGTGCCGCACGAAGTCCAGCGCTTCGACCGTGGCCTTGGTGAAACCCCGGATCGACCCCAGCCTGTATGCGTCGAGCAGCACGGAGTCGAAGAAGAACCCCTCCACCCCATCGGGCACGCTTATCCGATAGAAGCTCGAATAGAGCTCTGCGACTCGGCGATAGAGGTCGGAGAGGGATTCCTTACGGATCTCCGAGAGCTCCACGAGCGGCTGCTCGATCCTCCAATTCCTCAGTTTCCCCGAGACCGAGCAGTCGGTTAGCGCCAGGGCGATCTTCAGCCTCGACGGGCGCTGGAAGAAGTACTTCACATCCGGATAGTGCCCTGAATAAACAAGGCCGGTACGGACCCCCACTCGAACACCCTGCCTGGGGTCCTGCACGACCTCCTCGTCCAGCTCTTCCGCGTCGTTGGCGGTAAGAGACAACCCATGCAGCAAGTTGAGCGTTCGCTGCCAATGATACGGATATCTCCGGACTTCTACCGTCTCGACCTCGTCTACAAGGACTACCAGGCCGTTGCCGCCGTGATCCTCGACGATCGAGCGGGAGATTGCGCTCAACAGGTTGCACGCAATGTTCCCCACCGTCGTAAAGTCAAGGCCGGACGGCAGGAACGAGCACTCCGACTTCTCCCCGCCCAGCGCAGCCCAGTCCGCCTCGGTCGCTGTTTCATCACGGGCTCGTCCAACAAGCGGTCCCAGGAACCGATGACCATCAAGGAAACTGGCCGGACGGCGCGCCGCTTCCAGAATCGCGTGCCGAGCATCCAGCGGGACGCTCCGTCCCTGGACTCGCCCTTGAACACGCAACCCGCGCATGGCGGACGCATAGAAGCGAAGAGGGAATGAGCTGTTTTCCTGGAACGGATCTATTCTGACGCGGGAAACAGCGAACCCCAGCTCCATTGCGTCCTGCGCCATGAGTGAAAGCATGTGAGTCTTGCCCGAACCGTACCTTCCCTCCAAGAGCAGGGTGCCCTGCGTCTCGTCCTGAAGCCATCGACGGGCCAAGGAAGTCTCCGATTCCCGGCCCACAGTCCATTCCCGCAGGCTCACCTCGGGAATGATGCCGAGCCGCATCGCTTCAATCACAGATCGTGTCGGACAATCCAACATCGCAGCAGAGTTCCTCGCCTTGCCCCGGCGTCCCCTACTTGTGGAACGGGCACTCGCCGGTAGACTCGGGCATGATCTCCTTCATCGGGTCGTCGCCATGCTGGCAACCGCACTTGTGCTCACCACCTTCCTTCTGGAACGGGCACTCGCCCTTGGCTTCACCGCCGCACCCGCACTCGCCCTTGCCGCCGCACTCGGCCTTGCCGCACTTGCAGTCCGCGCCGCACTTGCAGTTGCCTTTGCCCCCGCAGCCGCAGTCGCCCGAGCCGCCGCAGCCGCACTCGCCGCCGTGCTTTGCACGCCATTCCTGCTTCTTGTCGAAGCGGGTCTTGAACTCCTTCAGCTTCTCTGCGTCGCCGGTCACCGTGAGCGTGGCGCCCGTGGCAGTCTTGGCCACTTCGTACTTGAGGCCCGCAACATTGTAGGGACACACGTCCATGTGGGGGCACTTGCACGTGCCGGCCTGACACCCTTCGACCTTCTTTGCGAAATGGTCAGCGGCCGCAGCGATTTCCTCAGCGGTGCCTTCCGCGGTCATGGTGACCACGTATCCGCCGCCGGTCTTCTCCGCGATCTCGAACTTCTTCCCTTTTCCGTGCCCGCCGCAGGCGAGAGCAGCAGTAGCGAACATCGCCACGGATACCGCCAACACCAACGTAAACAGCCTTTTCATCTCAGCCTCCTTTCTTTCAAACACGACGCAGAAGATGCACGTATTTCCCCCGAAAGGCAAGAGCATTGAACCAACGGCGAGAATCATCCCCTCTTTTCCGCCTGTCCAGAGCGCGTAGGTGGGCATCGAAGAACCTCACCTTGTTGCGTGCTCTCGCTCACTTGCTTCTCAGCTTCGCCTTCCGACGCGAAAGAGCGGGCTGCCAACGAACGGGCAACTTCCCGGTGGACAACACCGTCGTCAACCCGCGGATGTCGTCCCGGCCAGTTTCCATGTTTGCCCAGGCGACAAGGTCAGGAGCCCTCGTGTACTCGAACAACTCAGAGAAGAAGTGCTCCCTCACTTGCTCCCGGAACAACCCGCTCTCCTCAGCAGCCCTCTTGGCATCGGGGTCATTCGCAGTCCCCTGCGCAAGTTGCACCATGCTGGAAAGGATTCTCCCGACTGCGCCCGCTGAGAAACAGACCGATCCTGGGACAGACTTGAGTGCTTCGGCGAACATGCCTGCAGCCGCGAGGTCGTTCTCCAGTATGCGCAATACAACCATCAATGTCAGGGCAGGAGGGAAGTAGGGCCCTATGCTGAGTGCCTTGTCGAGCCACTCAATGGCAAGACGGCGATTGGTCCCGATACGAGCGGCGTCCGTGAGCGCCTCGCAGCGGACCACGGCCACAGGCGACTCAGAGGCCACCTCCAGAAGCAACATCTGAGCCCGAACGAGATCGGGGCTTGGCGTCGCAACGGCATCTCTGCGCCGGTTCTTCGACGCCTCGGCAAGGGCGGCCCAAGCCAAGAGAGTCTTCGCTTCGCTAGCCAGCACTCCCTTAGAGGCAAGTGACAACACTGCTTCTGCCATCTTCTCACCTGCCGCCGCATTCTCAAGGAGGTATCGCTGCCCCGCAATCACTTGAAGCCATGGGAGGAGCGAGGAGGAAGGGCAGCGTGGTGTCAATGTTCGTCGGGACGATGCCAACAAGCTCCGATGCCTTCAAGTTCGGCACGCCCTTCCCGTCCACTTCGGTCACCGGCCCGAACTTCAGGTCGAAGTCTCGCGGCTCCGGAGCATTCAGACCAGGGGGCGCCAATGCTACCCTTGCCTGCTCCGAAACGAAGATACGGGTGTGCTCCCCGCGACGGGAAGCTCCCTCGACACGCTTGGCATATCCAATGGAGTATCCCGCTGGACGGTCGTATCGCGGGCCACACATGACCTGCCCGAGATGCACCCCGGCACCGAGCCTGAACGGGCTCTTCCCCTCCCTGATGCGGCGCAAGTTGGTGCGATGGGCAAGCCACGCCAACTGGAGCCGCACCGCCAGCCGATCAACGACCTTCTCCAGGCATCGCCCGGCGGAGAAAGTCGCTTCGCCCGGCGATGCCTGCCGCAACAACAGGACATGATCTTGTATTCCAAGAGATGGGAAATGATCCCATACTTCCGGGCGAGACATGCCTGCCATCGCCCCTTCGCCCCCAGCAACGGCTTCCGACATCGTCTCAGCCAGGCTGCGGCCTGGCTTACGGGTCTTGTCAGGGCAGCGCCAGTTCGCTAGCACGTCGAAAGGAATGTTGGTCGAGATTGTGAAGAGAGCAAATGCGTCGCGACCGAAGCAAAGATCCTCGAGTCCAAACGACTCGTTCGCGTCCATAGACTCCTCCCTCGCAGATTGGAACTCCCCACGCTCCGCTGTTCCAATCCCCTGAACCGAATCAATAGACGACTCGGGTGAACCGCCTGTGGCCCTTCGAGCCAATTACCCGAACCACCTTGGAGTCCTCTATGCGATTTGCGGACCAGCAACTCTCGCAGACAACTGTTCCATGGAAATTCCTGGTGGTCTTCTTCTTCCCGAACTGGGGCCGTACCAACTTCGCTCCACAGCTCTTGCAAACTACATTCCACGCGCCGAGATCTCCCACGGAGCGCGCCTTACCAGCCTTCTTGTCATGCACCCCGCTGCGTTCCCCACCTGTTGCCCCGGTCACCTTCCTGTCCCCTCTTCTTGCTGCCTCACTTCGCATGAAGCATCTCCTGTCGTCCATCGTCGCGCCGGCCAACTCGGTGTCAGATTCGTTTCTCATGACACACCCCCTGCTCCACGCACCAGAAGCCGGGAAGAGAAACCGGGTAACGCCTCAGGTTTGTGCCCTTCGGCACCGTTAAGGGCACCCCCATCGATATCAGGAAAACAATCCTACAACGCGCATGCTCGTTTTTCAACACCTTAGATCAAATGCGCGCGCACCCACGCGTTCGCGCGAACGATGGGGCCAGCCGCGTGCAAGGACAAGGGGCATTCCTGTTCACTCGTCGCACCGTTCCAGGGTGTCGGCGCGGACGGTCACGAGCGCGCCGGAGTCGAACTTCACCACGCAGAGGGGTACCGCTGCCTGGCCGACGAACGCCAAGACCATGCCCCGGCCGTGCCGACCGTGCTGCACGCGCTTGCCTGCCATGCCTGCGGGAGCTGCGGGACGGATACGCGGAGGAAGGGGATCGGAATCGGAGGGGGCTCGACCGCCAGGGGAATCGGAGGGGGCTCGACCGCCGGGGGAATCGGAGGGGGCTCGACCGCCGGGGGAGTAGGAGGGGGCTCGACCGTGGGAGTAGGGGCTGGATCGGTGGAGGGCTTGCGAGAAGCTGCGGCGGGGGGCCGGAGACTCGGCCTGGATGAAGTCTTCGCCGATCTCTTCCAGGAAGCGGGAGGGAATCGGGTAGGTGTGGCCGCCGTAGCGGAGCCTCGACCTGGCGAAGCTGAGGAAGACCTGCTTCCGGGCCCTGGTCAGCGCGACGTACAGCAGGCGCCGCTCCTCCTCGACCTCGCCGTCGTCGGAGTGGTTCTCGTGCGGAAACAGGTCGTCCTCGAGGCCGGTAACAAAGACGACATCGAACTCCAGCCCCTTGGCCGCATGCACCGTCATCAGCGGGATTCGCTCCCGTTCCGACTTCCACAGGTCTACGTCGGTTACCAGGGACACGTATTCCAGGTACTTGCTCAGGCTGCCCGGCTCCTCCGTGCCCTCTACGTCCAATATGCTTCCCACCAGTTGGTCCAGGTTCTGCTGCCTGCTCTCAGCCTGGATAGCGTCGGAGCTCTCCAGCCTGCCGAGGTAACCCGACTCCTCAAGCACGGTGCGCGCAAGCTCTGCTACCGGAAGCGACTGCGCCTTCTCCTTCCATCCTTCGAAGAGCTTGATAGCCTTCACGATAGCCTGCGCCCACTTCTCTTCCTCGGACCGCAACGACAGCAACAGCGCTGCCTCGTACATCGAGCAGCCGCTCACGCCGGAAAGCTCCGAAAGCTTCTGCAGCGCTACGTCGCCGATCCCGCGAGGCGGGTTGTTGATCACCCGGCCGAAGCTCACGTCGTCCTTCGGGTTGGCAAGCAGCCGGAGGTATGCCAGAGCGTCCTTCACTTCGGCGCGCTCATAGAATCGCATACCGCCGACAACGACGTGCGGTATCCCCTTGCGGGAGAACGTCTCTTCGAACGACCGAGACTGCGCATTGGTCCGGAAGAACACCGCCATCTGCCTGAGCTGCACCCCCTCCTTCACCAACGCGGCCACCCGCTTCGCCACCATCGACGCCTCGTCCCCTTCCGAGTCGGACTGCACGAGCTGCAGGCGCTGCCCGGCGACGTTGTCCGTCCACAGCTTCTTCTCGTGCCGCGACCTGTTGTTGCGGATCACGGAATGCGCCGCATCCAGGATGGTCCGGGTCGAGCGGTAGTTCTGTTCCATTCTCATGATGCGGGTGCCGGGGAACACCTTGTCGAACTCCAGCATGTTCTCGACCCTGGCCCCGCGCCACGCATAGATCGACTGGTCGTCGTCCCCTACCGCGCAGATCCGCTGGTGCGGCGCAAGGAGCAGGCGCAGGAGCTCCATCTGCATGTGGTTGGTATCCTGCATCTCGTCCACGAGCACGTACTCGTAGCGGTCGTTGTAGACCTTTCGGACGTCGTCGTGCTCGGCCAGCACCTGGTGCATCAGGTAGAGCAGGTCGTTGAAGTCCACGCCGTTGAGCGACTGCTTCATCTCCTCGTACCGGTCGAAGATCCTGGCTGCATTCCCGCGCCATCCGTCCCGATAGCCGCCTCCCGATGCCCATTCTTCTATGCTCATCAGCGCATTCCGGATCCCTTCCAGCGAAGAAAGCAGCGGCCGAGGTGCGAATTTTTTCGGGTCGAGCTTCAGCTCCCTTACCACCTTGCGCATGATCGATTGGGCGTCGTCCTCGTCGTAGATCGTGTATGACGATGTCCGCCCAACCAGTGCAGCATGCTTGCGCAGCAGCTTCGCACATACGCTGTGGAAGGTGCCCATCTCCAGCCCCTGCGCAGCAAGCCCCGCGAGCTCCTGGAGACGGTGGCGCATCTCGCCCGCTGCCTTGTTGGTGAACGTGACGGCAAGGATGCGGTGGGGTGCGAACCGCTTCTCAGTCATGAGGTACGCTATCTTGTGCGTCACCGCCCTCGTCTTACCGCTGCCCGCACCGGCCAGCACAAGCATCGGTCCGTCGCAGTACGTGACGACCTCGCGCTGCACGTCGTTCAAGGGAGACAATATCTTGTCTATCGGGGATGAACACTCAGGCATCTTGCTCCACCGTGCGCATAGGAATCACATTCGGCCCAGGTCGGGCCGTCCTACTCCACTGTTACGCTCTTCGCCAGGTTCCTTGGCTGATCCACGTCGGTCCCCTTCTGGTCCGCCAGGTGGTAGGCGAAGAGCTGGAGTGGGAGGACGGAAAGAAACGGCTGCAGCGCAGGCGATGAATCCGGGACGAGGAAGGCGTCGTCCGCGACGTCCAGAGCACCTTTCTGACCGGGGCTCGTGACCACCACGACACGGCCATTCCTGCTTCGAATTTCCTGTATGTTCGACAGGGTTTTCTCGTAGGTGACCCCGGGCGGAATCACGAACACGTTCGGCACAGCGTCGTCGACCAGCGCAATCGGGCCGTGCTTCATCTCGCCGGCAGGATAACCCTCGGCATGAATGTACGACAGCTCCTTGGCCTTCAGCGCCCCCTCCAGCGCTATCGGGAACGATAGCCCCCTGCCCAGATAGAGCATGCTCGACGCCCTCACGTACTTCTTCGCCACCTCAAGCACGTGCGGGCCGCCAGCCAGCACGGTTTCCATGCGGGATGGAAGCTCCGCGAATTCCTCCATCAGCTTCCGCACTTCCCCTGCCGTCAGCTTGCCCCGCCCTTGTGCGAGATACAATGCAAGCAGGTAGAACACCGCCATTTGGCACGTGAACGCCTTGGTGGAAGCCACTCCGATTTCCGGCCCCGCATACGTGTAGATGGCCGCGTCGGCCATCCTGGGCAAGCTCGAGTCCACAACGTTGCAGATCGTGACCACTGCGGCGCCCTTCTTCTTGGCTTCCTGTGCGGCTGCGAGCGTGTCCGCTGTTTCGCCGGACTGGGACACGGCCACAACCAGGTGCCCCGGCCCCAGCAGAGGATCGCGGTACCGGAACTCCGACGCGACCTCCACGTCGCAAGGAACGCGTGCCATGCTTTCGATGAACCACTTGCCCACCATCCCCGCGTGGAACGACGTCCCGCACGCTATCACGCAGACGCGCTCCACTTTGCTCAGGCGCTCCGCCAGCGGCTCCAACTCCTCCAGCAGGATCGCCCCTTCGGAGAGTCCCAGCCGAGGACGCACCGTGTCGGAAACGGCCCTGGGCTGCTCGTGGATCTCCTTGAGCATGAAATGCTTGTACCCCCCCTTCTCCGCCATCGCCGGCGACCATGATACGTGCTTGGCCGCCCTCTGCACCGGCGCCCCATCAGCTATCTTCGACAGCGAAACCTGAGCGGATGTGACGACCGCCATTTCGCCGTCGTCGAGGAAGACGAAGTCCCTCGTACAGCTCAACAGCGCCGGGGCGTCCGATGCCACGTAGTTCTCGCCCGCGCCAAGCCCCACGACCAGCGGCGACATGCGGCGGGCCGCAACTATGGTGTCTGGATGTTCCTTATGAAGCACGGCCACGGCAAACGAGCCGGACAACCTGGCGAGCGCTCCCCTCACCGCCTCGGAGAAGTCCCGGCACCGGGTGTACTCCCGGTGGACCAGGTGAGCGATTATCTCGCTGTCGGTCTCGGAGCTGAACGTGTGCCCCTGGCCCGCAAGCTCCTTCTTGAGCGCGTTGAAGTTCTCGATGATCCCGTTGTGCACCACCACACAGTCCTGGTACCTGTGGGGATGAGCGTTCTGCTCGCTCGGCCGCCCGTGCGTCGCCCACCTGGTATGACCAATGCCCACTGTCCCCGGCAAGGGGCTCTCCCTGACCATCCGATCGAGGTTGGCCAGCTTGCCCGCGCTCCGCACGATGCTGAACTCCCCGGCATGCAGCGTGGCGATGCCCGCTGAATCGTACCCGCGGTACTCCAGGCGCTTCAGGCTGTCCAGAATCTGATCCGCACAGGGCTTCGGCCCTGCGATCCCGACAATTCCACACATCGCTAGTCCTTCCCCATGCGTTTGCGCTTACGAGCGGAGTAGCCTTCACGATGGACCTGCTCCACCCTGGTGATGGCGAGCGCACCGGGCGGCACATCCTTCGTCACGGTGGTGCCCGCGGCCACCACCGCGTCCTTCCCGACCTTCACCGGGGCCACGAGCTGCGTGTCGCTTCCGATGAACACTCCATCCTCGATCACGGTCCGGTACTTCTTGTAGCCGTCGTAGTTGCACGTGATGGTGCCTGCGCCGACGTTCACCTTCTCCCCGATGTCCGCATCGCCGAGATACGAAAGATGGTTCGCCTTGCTGCCCTTGCCCAGCACGGTCTTCTTGGTTTCTACGAAGTTGCCCATCTTGGCGCCATCCTTGAGCACCGTCCCGGTCCGCGTGTGAGCGAACGGCCCCAGCGCACACCCCTCGCCTATGACGCTGGATTCCAGCACGCAGTAGGGCAGCACGTTCACCCTGTCCGCGATGCTGCAATCCACGACGACGGAACCGGCACCGATCGAGCAGCCGCTCCCAACGCGAGTGGTCCCGCGCAGAGACACCCCGGGCTCCAGCACCGTGTCCGGACCGACGGTCACCCCGAAGTCCACGTCCACGGCAGCGGGCTGCGGCATGGATACTCCGGAGATCATCAGCGCGCGGTTACGTACGGCCCTGATCCTGTCCCACGCATCCGCCAGCTCAGCTCGGTTGTTGATCCCCGCCACCTCGCCGGGATCGTCCACCAAGATCACCTCTGCACGTCCGCCGCGGTCTACAGCGAACGCGACGACGTCCGTCAGTAGATACTCCTTCTGCTTCGCGCTCGGAGCTACGGAAGCAAGGAAGTCCTCCAGCAGCTTCCGGCCGACCAGGTACAGCCCTGCGTTCACCACGTCGATGCCGCGTTCGGAGTCCTCCAGCTCCTTCTCCTCCTTAATCGCGGCTACAGCCCCGCCCGGCCCGAAAAGCACCCTCCCGTATCCCTTCGGATCCCTGGCCCGGAATGCCGCGAACGCCACGTCCGGAACCAACGCCGCCGAGTCAGGAGTCGCTTCGCTTCCGGGGACCACGCGGACTGCTGCCTCGCCGGGGTCCGGCCTCCCGGTCGAGCCGGCCGCACCAATGCCGGGGGCGCGGGTGAGCTTGCGCAGCAGTGCGGGCGTCACGCACGGGACATCTCCGTTAAGGATTAACACGCGATCGCACGGGGGAAGCACGGAAAGTCCGCACCTGACTGCGTCCGCGGTGCCGAGAGGCAACGGCTGGTGTGCGAAGTCGAGGCGGTGCGCTCCGGGCAGCGTGCTCCGCATCTCATCGAGTGCGTCGCCTGCGACCACGACGACTGGACCGTCCGTGTTCTCCAGTGCCAGGTCCATAGGGAACCGGAAGAGCGGGCGCCCCAGTATCCGCATCATCATTTTCGTCAGCGGAGAGTGCATCCGCACTCCTTTCCCGCCCGCCATAACAACGGTCCCGATTGCGGTTCGTGCGCTCATCTCAGGGAACTTCGACTTGAATATACGAATTCGACTTGCCCCAATCGTAGAAGTTCTTTCCAATCTTGTGCGAGTAGTCGGTCTTGGCGACGTCCATCAGCCAGTCGTCGAACACACCGTCCTGGTCATGCACCTCGATTCCGAAGTAGCTGTCGGTCGGGTATTCGATGCCGTAGAAATAATTCCGGCCCATTTCGGCCGCCAGATTGTACACGTAGCCTACGTCCTGTTCCCCGCCCTTCCAGTTGTTCTGAAGCCCGCCCGACGCACCCAGCACCTTTATGGAAGCGCCGGCGCCATCCCAGAGGAACAGATTGACGTACGGATCTGCCAAACCTCCCAACGGGTCCGCTGTCACCGTCACCTGGAGGTCGATGACCGTCACCCGCAGGGCGTACGGGTTGTAAGTATAGTTGAACGAGAACACGCCCCAGCCGTTGTTGAATTCGCGGCGCACGAGGTCCGCAGGGTCGTACAGGATCTCGCCGTATGGCTCGGTCGGGTAGTTGGAGTCGTGGAACCGCCACGGCGCCACTGCCCTGGGGTCCGGCGTCCCGTTGGCGCCGAACTGGCCGAAGCTTTCGAACGGCTCGCCGTCCGCCGTGTCGAACCGCACTGGCCACAGCTCGTCGACCAGAGGCAGCAGACCGTAGCGTACCGTGTCGTCGTCGGTCGCGGGCGATTCAGCGATCGCTCCGAACTCGTACTGCACGCCGTCCTGGCCCGGGAAGTCGTCGATGTCCCAGCGCCCAACGTTGTTGAGCCAGTAAGCGTCGCCCCAGATGCCGTGGTCCTGGCTGTGCACGTAGACGATCGGGTGGTGGTCGGTCGGGTAGTCCCAGTCGTAGTTCACGTCGCCGTCGTCGCTGGCCGAGCCGGTGATTCCTACGCCGGTGGGCACATACTGGAAGTACGTATCCTCGGTCACGGTCTCGACGAGCACCAGCTTCCCGTAGGTCGTCCCGTTCTGCTCGACGACGACCAACACCCCGCGCATCGTGTTCTCATACTGCGTGCCCATCCACCACGTGGTCCACCGCTTGGGGAAGAAGACGTAGTACCCGAGATACCAGTGCGTCGCTGTCTTCACGAAGGAGTAATAGACTACCGCGTCCTTGGACCCCCACGCCAGGTTCGCCACGTTGTTCGACGCCTTCATGTCGCCGTCGAAGTCGAGAGCCCTGATGAGGTCGAGGCCGGCCCCGGCGGGGTCGGTATCGACATAGAAGGTCGGCGCCCACCACTCCCACACTTTGGCCATGCGGCAGGTGCCGGTCGAGCCGTCGCAGATCTCCTCCACTCCGCAATCCCAGTCGGTCTCGCAGTTGGGTGCTGGGCACACCGCGTCGCCTCCGGCGCAGTCCTCGTCGAGACCGTTCTCGCAGATGTCGTTTGCACCCGGGTGCACGTCGGGGTTGGAGTCCAGGCAGTCGGGGCCCATGCAGTCGACCCCGTTGCCGTATCCATCGCCGTCCACGTCGGTGCACAGGATGTCGCACTCCTCGTCCCCGTCCTTGCAGTCGTCGTCAATGCCGTTGCCGCATTCCTCCTCGGCCGCGGGGTTCACCAGCGGGTCCGAGTCGTTGCAGTCCTCTCCCAGGCAGTTCTGGCCGGAGCCATATCCGTCGCCGTCCTTGTCGAGGCAGACGCACGCCTCAGCGTCGCCGCTGCAATCCTCGTCGATCTCGTTGCCGCACACCTCGACGCCGTCCGGGTTCACGTCCTTGTTCGTGTCGTCGCAGTCCTGCACCGGACACGCTGCCCCCACGCCGTAGGTGTCGCCGTCGTTGTCTTCGCACGTCGGCGGGCACGCCTCATCGCCGCCTGCGCAATCGTCGTCCAGGCCGTTGCCGCACTCCTCGGTCGCACCCGGATGGACCTTGTCGTTAGCGTCGTTGCAGTCCCATCCGTCGCAGTCCGCCCCTTCGCCGTAGCCGTCGCCGTCCCCGTCCTTGCAGACCGGCGGGCAAGTGTCGTCCTTGCCGTCGCAGTTGTCGTCGTCGCCGTTGCCGCACACCTCCACGGCACCGGGATGGATATCCTTGTCCGCGTCATCGCAGTCGTTGCCCTGCGGGCAGTCCGCTGCTTTTGCCTGGTAACCGTCCTTGTCCGCATCGAGGCACTCGGCCGGGCACTCTTCGTCCTGTCCATCGCAGTTTTCGTCCACGCCGTTGCCGCAGATTTCGACCGCGCCGGGCTTGATCGTGTCGTTGGTGTCAACGCAGTCGGTACCCTTCGCACACTCCGCGCTCTTGCCGATCGCACCGTCCTTGTCCAAATCCGCGCACGGCTCGACGCAGTCGGCCCCGGAGCAGTCCTCGTCGACCCCGTTGCCGCACGTGTCCGTCGCACCGGGGCTCACCGCAGCATTGCCGTCGTTGCAGTCGATCTGCACGCCGACGCAATCGGAGCCTGCGGAGAACCCGTCCCCGTCCCCATCCACGCAGTTGCTCACCGGCAACTGGTCCTGCGGAGTCACGTCGTCGCTCCCCGGCTGGGTCGTCCCAGACTCCCCGCATCCTGCGGCCGCAAAGGCCGCGCACGCCATCGCCAACACCAACATCTTCCTTGCCATGTATATCCCCCTTCCTTTGCGCTTCCCTTTCCCTGTTGGTCCGCCTTTGGCGGCCAATTCACCGGCGTTCATACCACCAATGGGTACCGATTGCCCAGGGCCAACAGCCCTGGGACCACCATGCGGATGTGCCGGCGATACTCCAAGCGGATGTGCCCTAAGGACACAAGTACGTCTTGTCTCCGCAACAAGGTCCCTGCGTGACCCAGCCGCAGTTCCAGTCGCAGTCGCAGCCGGAGCCGTAGTCCTGCCCGCACCCGTTCTTGCACGTCTGGATGCCGCAGGCCGACCTGGCGTTAGAGCAGCAATCGTGCGAGCTGATGCACGTGTCGTCGCACCAGCAGTCGCCTCCGTTGCTGTTGCACTCGGTCTTCCATTCGCACGAGGTGCACCCGCGGCCGCACGCCTTGCACGCGCTGGTCGACGCGTTGCCCGGGCAACAGTCCCCGGCACCGACGCACTGTGCGTCGCAGTAGCATCCGCCTGGGGACATGTCCGAGCCGCAGTAACTGCTGCACGACCCCCAGGAGCAGGAGTTGCTGCAAGTCTTCTTCGAACACGCCGTGCACCACTGCGTCGCACCTGGAGTGCAGCTTCCCTGGTCCGTACAACTCCCCTGGACCCATGAACACGAGTTGCTGCACGAGTACTGGTACTTGCCGCAGTTCCCGCAGGAGCCCTCCTTCTTGGTGCTTCCGGGCTGGCAAATCCCCTGGTTCACGCACGAGCTCTGCTGCCACTGGCACGAGCCGCTGCACGACCACTGCTGCTGCCCGCAGTTGCCGCAGCTTCCTTCAGTCTTGGTCTGGCCGACCGAGCACACGCCTTCGTTGGTGCACGACCCCTGCTGCCACGTGCACGAATTGGAGCAGGTGTACTGGTACTGGCCGCACTTGCCGCAACTTCCCTCCTGCTTGGTATTTCCGGGAGAGCATACGCCCTCGTTGACGCAGCCCACGTAGCTCCAGTTGCAGCTATTGTCGCACGTGTACTTTTGCGTGCCGCAGTTGCCGCAGCTCCCTTCCTGTTTCGTCTGGCCGGGGGTGCACTGCCCTTCGCCGCTGCACTGATCCCAGCCGCTCCACGTGCAGTTGCCCAGGCACGTCGAGTAGTGCGTGCCGCACTTGCCGCACTTCTCGCTTTTCTGCGCGTTCAGCACGCACTGGAACGTCTCGTCGGGAGCACCGTTGCAGTTGTCGTCCTGGCCGTTGCATTGCTCCGCGGGAGCGGACGGACAATTCTGCACGCACATGAGCTCGTCGAAGCAGCCCTGGTAGTTCTTGCACATCTTCGGCTCCATCGCGGAGCATGCACCCCAGTTCCCGCCGTTGCACTTTTTCTTACCCTCGCCGCACATCGTCGAGCAGGGTTCTTCCATCCCGTCTATTACCGCATCGCAGTCGTTGTCCTTCGCATCACACGTCTCGGCCTGCGGGAAGTATGTCTGCTTGCACTTGAGCGCGCCGTTGGTGCACTCCAGCTCGCCGAACTTGCACTCGCCGTTGAGCCCCTGGACCGTGCACGGCCCGCCGCCGCCCGGGTTGCCCTGGTCGATCTGTGCGTCGCAGTCGTTGTCCTTGCCGTCGCAAACCTCCGGGAATTGGTTGGGCTGGATGTTCGGCTTGCACTGCAGGACCCCGCCCTGGCAGATCTGCACCCCCGGCCCGCACAGCCCTGGAAGCCCGGAATCGCAGGGCGTGCCCACCCCCTTTGCTCCTTCGTCGGTCTCGCCGTTGCAGTTGTCGTCAAAGCCGTTGCACTCCTCCGGCTTCACCTCGAACTCGCAGCCATCGAAGGGCAGCTCGTTGCAATCCTTGAAGGGCTGCTTGCACGCGGCCACGACGCAGCCTCCGTTTTCGCACTTCTGGAATGCGACGTTGTCGAGCGCACAGACGTTGGTGCAGAAGCCGCAGTTCTTGACGTCCGTGTTCGTGTCGGCACATCCCGGCCCGCCGCACTCCTGGAGGTTCGGTTGATCGGGCGGGCACACGCAAGTGCCGGCCAGACAAATCTTCGGCGGCAAGCAGTTGTTCGGCGTCTCGTCCACCTGGCCGTTGCAGTTGTTGTCGATCAAGTCGCAAGTCTCGGTTGCCGCGGTCTTCTCGCACTCGCACCCGTCGAAGAACATCTCGTTCACGTCAACCCACGGGGCCTTGCAGACCGCTATCCCGCACATGCCCGACTCGCACGAATATGACTGTACGTTCGGCAGCTCCAGCTTGGAGCACGGATTATCGCAGAACCCGCAGTGTTTCACGCTGGTGAGCGTGTCGATGCACTGGTTGGGCTCGCACTCCTGGAGGTTCGGCTTGTCCAGCGGGCAGGAGCAGAAGCCCCACTCGCACACCTTCGGCTCCGGGCAGTCGGTCAGCGGCGCTTCGTCCACGCCGCCTTCGCAGTCGTTGTCAACCAGGTCGCACTGCTCCGCTGTGGAGGTTTTCTCGCACTCGCAGCCGTCCCAGCTCTGGGCGTTCACGTCGAAGAAGTTGTTCTCGCACCCGACCACGGTGCAGGCCATCATGTCGCAGCCGTACTTTTTGACGTTGGCCCACTCCATCTGCGCACAGTCGTTGCCGCACCAGCCGCAGTGCTCCGGGTCGAGGCTGATGTCCACGCAGCCTGCGTCGCCGCAGTCCATGATCACCGGGTTGTCCTTCGGGCACTGGCACATGCAATCCACGCACGACTTGGGCGGCGCACAGTCGGCCAGGGGGAACTCGTCAGCCTCTCCGTCGCAATCGTCGTCCCCGCAGTTGCACACCTCGGGCACGACCTCCCATTCGCAGCCGTTGCCGCACACCTTGTCGCAGTCGGTCCAGCCGGGCTCGCACGAGATCGGGCAGCAGTTCCCGCCCTCGCAGGAGTAGACCGAAGCGTGATCCAGCACGCACTTGTTGCCACAGTAGCCGCAGTTGTTCGGGTCCGAGAAGTAGCTCTCCAGGTTCACGCACATCGAGTCGCACAGGTCGCATCCGACGGGGCACAGACAAAGCCCGTTCTCGCAGGTCCCCTTGCACCCCTCGACGCCGGGGCACACTTCGTCTCCCTCGTCCACCGCACCATCACAGTCGTTGTCCGCACCGTCACAGATTTCAGGGTTTATCTTGCATTCGCATCCATTCGGCACTTCCCCGTCGAAGTTCTCGTACCCTGCGGCGCACTTCACGATCTTGCACTGGCTGGCCTGGCACACCCAGCTCTCTACGTTCGGAGCATTGCACGGCTTGCTGCACCCGCCGCAGTGCGCCACGTTCTCCGCAAGGTTCACGCACTCTCCGGTACCGCAATCGATGAGCGGGAGAGGGCACATGCACGCGCAGACCGCGCCGTCGCACAAACACTGCTTGCCTTCCTTGCATATGTTCGCATCTTCGTCAACCGCGCCGTCGCAGTCGTCGTCGAACCCGTTGCACTCCTCCCCTTCCGGTTCCGCCGCGTCGCAATCCGACATTCCATCCGGAGTGCAGAAACGCTCTCCGGTGCAGGTGCCAAGCTCGTTGCTCACCTCACAGGTGGTAGTTGCACCCTCTTCAACAAACTTGGGCGTGCAGGTGCAATCCCCCGAGTCCGGCACGCACTGGTGGCTGCTTCCGCCCTTGGCTTCCACGACCTTGCATGAATAGCCTGCCGGGCACTCCGCGTCCGAGACGCACTGGGTCCCGCAGAAGTTGCCGTCCGCACCATAAACGACGCACAGCCCGCCCACGCCGCCTTGGGCCGGCTGGCATTCCGGGTTCTCCTTG